>Ga0187871_10000410_pt1 | contig 41398 bp, 34 predicted proteins | sample June2016WEW_16_1_FD_132988 | JGI IMG/M metagenome (GOLD analysis project Ga0187871, IMG submission 132988) | Peatland microbial communities from SPRUCE experiment site at the Marcell Experimental Forest, Minnesota, USA - June2016WEW_16_10 | ecosystem: Environmental > Terrestrial > Soil >...
GGCGAACTGGTGGCGGCGGGGACACTGCCGGAAATTTTAAAGAACAAAAATTCGCTCACAGCGCAATACCTCACCGGCGAGCTGACGATTCCCATTCCGAAAAAGCGGAACGCGCCGTCGGAGGAGCGCGGCTGGCTAGAGGTGATCGGTGCGCAGGAAAACAACCTGCGGAACCTGGACGCGCGGATTCCGCTGGGGACGTTCACGGCCATCACCGGCGTGAGCGGTTCGGGCAAGAGCACGCTGGTGGACGACATCCTGCGGCGCGCGCTGTTCCGCAAGTTCTACGGCTCCAAGGAAACGCCGGGCGCGCACCGGGCGCTGCGCGGTTTTGAGGCCCTGGTCAAGGTGATCGTGATTGACCAGACGCCGATTGGCCGGACGCCCCGGTCCAATCCGGCCACGTACACCGGCATGTTCAACCACATCCGCGACCTGTTCGCCAGGCTGCCGGCGGCGAAGGTGCGCGGCTACGCGCCGGGCCGGTTCAGCTTCAACGTCAAGGGCGGGCGTTGCGAGAAATGCGAGGGCGACGGCGTGCTGAAGATTGAGATGAATTTCCTGCCGCCGGTGTACGTGACCTGTGAGGCGTGCGGCGGCCGGCGTTACAACCGCGAAACCCTGGAGATCACCTACAAGGGCAAGAACATTGCCGACGTGCTGGCGATGACGGTGGACGAGGCGGTGACTTTTTTCCGGGCGGTGCCGCTGATTTACCAGCCGCTGCTGACGCTGGCCGAGGTGGGGCTGGGTTACATCGGGCTGGGGCAGGCGGCGACGACGTTGAGCGGCGGCGAGGCGCAACGGGTGAAGCTGGCGTCCGAATTGAGCCGCAAGGCGACCGGCCGCACGCTCTACATTCTGGACGAACCGACGACCGGCCTGCATTTCCACGACGTGGCCAAATTGCTGGAGGTGCTGTTCAAGCTCCGCAACACCGGCAACACGCTGGTGGTGATTGAGCACAACCTGGACGTGATCAAGACGGCGGACTGGATCATTGACCTCGGCCCGGAAGGCGGCGCGGCAGGCGGAAAAATCGTGGCGGAAGGCCCGCCGGAGAAAATCACCGGCTGCATGGAGAGCCACACCGGCCGGTATTTGAAAAGTGTTTTGGAAGGCGTGACACTTTCATCGCAGTAAAGAAACGGGGAGATCATCCGACTTTTGCATCAACCTCAGTCACCAGCGTGGTTCCTGCGTCTGTGCAGTGTCCTAAATTACGGTAGGGCGCGTCACTCCGTGCGCGCCGCATTCCGTATTTGCGGCGGGCAGAGGACTGCCCGCCCTACCTAAATTTTTAAATCAGGCCACTCCCTGTGTCTGCTGGGGAATGGACAAAAACATAACCAAAGGTTAAAATGAGAAACCGATTCCGAGAACCCGGATGGTGGTATGGAAAAGCAAAAAATCGGCCGGCGATCAATGATGTTTAAGCTTTAGCAGGAAAACGACTTGTCTTCGAAAGTGGATTACCCGAGGCGCAGCAATGTGATCTTTCCGGCCGCGGGCAACCAACCAAGGGATGAAAATTAAACGACATCTGGTTCAAATCTATCTGCTGGGAACATTGTTGTCGGTGGCTTCCCCTGGTCGGGGACATGCCCAGGTTTTGTTGGGCGGCCAGGGCCTGGGTGTGAACAGCAACGGATTTGGTTTCAGCGTTTCCGGGGCGACCAACCTTTCCGTGGTGGTGGAAGCCACCACGAATCTGACCACGCCCCTGTTGACTTTCTGGACGCCCCTGGCCACCAACACCTTGTCGAATGGTTTTTTTTACTTTAGCGATCCCCAATGGACCAATTATTCCAGACGTTTCTACCGCCTGACCGGCACCAACGCGTTTGCCATCTTCACGGCCAGCCCTGTCGGCGGCCCGGTTCCTTTGACCGTGCAGTTCAACACCCCCAATTTTGACAGCTTCGGCAACGCGATCACCAGTTGGAACTGGAATTTCGGCGACGGCGCCACCAGCACCGTGCAAAATCCGTCGCATATTTACACCAACCTCGGCGCCTTCAATCCGGGTTTTGTTGCCACCAACAATCTCGGGGTCGCGATGATCGGCTCCGGGCCGCAAATTTCAACGCTCGCATTTGCCGTATTCACCGCCAATTTCACCAACGGTGCCACACCTTTTGCCGTCCAATTTAATTCCCCCAATGTTGACAGTTTGGGCAACCCGATGACCGGTTGGAACTGGAATTTCGGCGACGGCACCACCAGCACCGCGCAAAATCCGTCGCATATTTACACCAATCTCGGCGCCTTCAATCCGGGTTTTGTCGCCACGAACAGTCTTGGGATCGAGGTCATCGGCTCCGGGCCGCAAATCGTGGCGTTTTCGTTTCTCACCGCCACCAACGACGGCGCGACAACCATCACCGGTTTTGCCGGCAAACCGGCCGGCGTCCTGACGATCCCCGCCGCGATCAATGGATTGCCGGTGACCAGCATCGGCGAGTCGGCATTCTCCGGCTGTGCCGGCGTGACCAGCGTGACTATTCCCAATACCGTCACCGGCATCGGCCTGCGGGCGTTTTATGACTGCTCCCACTTGACGAACGTCATCATCCCCGACAGTGTCACCGATATCGGAGATTATGCGTTCAGTTCCTGCGGGAACCTGAGCAACGTCGTCATCGGCAACAGTGTCACCAACATCGGACATTTTGCCTTCGCTTTCTGCCCCAGCCTGGCCGGCATCACCATTCCCAACGGCGTCACCAGCATCGGGGCCGATGCGTTCGGGTATTGCACCGGCCTGACGAGCGTCACGATCCCCGATAGTGTGACCTGCCTTGGAGATTTTGCCTTCGGCTCCTGTGCGAACCTGAGCAATGTTGTGATGGGCAATGGCATTACCAACCTCGGAAATTTTGCCTTTGCTTTCTGCGGCAATCTGGCCGGCGTCGCGATTCCCGGAAATGTCGCCAGCATGGGGAACTCCGCGTTCGTTTCGTGCAGTAATCTTGCGAGTGCAACGATTGACAGCGGCAACGTTGGAGACTTCGCCTTCAGTTCCTGCGGGAGCCTGGGCAGCGTGGGGTTCGGCAATGACGTCACCAATATCGGAAATTTTGCGTTTGCTTATTGTCCCAGCCTGACCGGCATCACCATTCCCGCCCAGGTCGGCAGCATTGGGGTGGAGGCGTTCGTTTCCTGTGTCAATCTCGCCAGTGCGACGATTAACAGCGGCAATATTGGAGACTACGCGTTCAGTTCCTGCGGGAGCCTGAGCAACGTGGTGTTTGGCAATGGCGTCACCAATATCGGGGTTGGCGCGTTTGCCGGTTGCAGCAACCTGACCAATGTGACGATACCCGGCACCGTTTCCGACATCGGAGGCGGCGCGTTCAGCAGTTGCGCAAACTTGACGCAGGTAATGATCGGTGGCGGGGTCAACAACCTCGGCTACGCCGCGTTTTCCGGCAACTCCAACCTGCAGGCGGTTTATTTTCAGGGCAACGCGCCCACATTTTTGGACGCCGGCGGGCCTTTCAGCGGCGCGAATGCCGCCGCGGCAAAAATCTATTGCCTGCCTGGAACCGCCGGCTGGAACCCGCAGGTGCAGACCGGCGATGGAAATTTTGGGGTGAAGACAAATCAGTTTGGATTCGAGGTCAGTTGCAACAACAGCCTGTCAGTCATCGTGGAAGCCTGCACGAACCTGATCCGGCCCGTTTGGTTGCCGGTGGCGACCAATCTGGGGTCGTTCTATTTCGCGGATGCACAATGGATGAATTTTCCCGTCCGTTTCTACCGCCTCCTGGCCTCCGGTTTCGCCGGTTTGCCGGTGGTGTTGTGGAATCCGGTGATCCAAACCGGAGACGGGCGCTTTGGCGTGAGATCGAATCAATTCGGCTTTACCATTACCGGCACGGCCAATATCCCGGTGGTCGTTGAGGCTTGCACAAATCTGGCGAACGCCATGTGGGTTCCGTTGTTCTCCGGCTTGCTGACCAACGGTTCCTTTTATTTCAGCGACCCCGCCTGGATGAATTATCCGGGACGCTTTTACCGCATCAGCTCCCAGTAGGCCGGCAGTGTCCTGATTTCGGTAGGGCGTCCCGCATTGCGGGATGCGCGCCGTTTTCGGCTTTCGCGGCGGGCAGAGGATCACCGCAGGGCGGGACAGGCTGCCCGCCCCACCGAAATGCTCTCCAGCTTCAATCGTTTGCTTTTACAGAAGGGAACAAAGGTTGAAACCGCTTCCGCAGATGTCGCTAAAATTCGCGCGGACGGGAATTGACGAAGCTGTTGCTGGGAGCGCCGGCATCCTGCCGGCAGGTTTATGATTCCGGTTAGTCGATACGCCGGCAAGATGCCGGCGCTCCCGGCTGTTATCAGCGTAATCTGTGAAATCTGCGGATGACTTTCGTGACTTCGTTTTCTTCGTTGGCTTCTGTGGAATATTTGAGTTTGGAAGGAAATGCTTCGACTTTTGCCTTTACAGAAGCGAACAAAGGTTGAAACCGCTTCCGCAGATGCCGCTAAAATTCGCGCGGACGGGAATTGACAAAGCTGCCGCTGGGAGCGCCGGCATCCTGCCGGCAGGTTTATGATTCCGGTTAGTCGATACGCCGGCAAGATGCCGGCGCTCCTGGCTGTTATCAGCGTAATCTGTGAAATCTGCGGATAACTTTCGTGACTTCGTTTTCTCCGTTGGCTTCTGTGAAGAACACCCCTCGCCCCGTCCCTCGCCCCGCCCAGCGGGGAGAGGGTGGCGCAGCCGGGTGAGGGGTTCGTTTTGTATGCATCTGTGTTTCATCCGTGAGAATCTGTGGCTAAAAAAGGTTTTCCATCGTAGGAGTCGAGGTGACGAGACTCGCGAGACTCCTTACGTCGTCTCCTACTATCCGCGCCGCTGGTAGGCCGGCAGCGGTGTCGGGGATATCCGGTTGAAACTCCTGGTTTCCCTCGGCTGTGGAGCGGGCTGGCTGGCGCGGGTGCGCCGGGCCACACCGCCATTGAAGCTCACGTTGAGGCCCAACAATCCGCAAAGTATCATCATGTCGGTGCTCAAATCGCCGCCCACAAGGAAAAACATGATGACCCGGGCGGCAAGGGCCGCCAGCAGGAACGAATTGATGGTTTTCAGGGTCGGATCACCATGGCGGTAGTTGCGGTAAGCCACCCAGATGCCGGCGGCGATAAACCACAGAAAAGCGATGGCGCCCCAGATGCCGAAGGGAATGAGGACGGATATGGGGCCATTATGGAAGTCCTCCGCCAGGGCCAGCGGGTCGTTTTCCGCGGTGGATTGAATCGAGGCTTCCGGTCCCATCACGAACTCATAGTCCAGCGGATTGATGTTGTAACCCTTGCCGAGGAGAAGATATCCAGGAATCTGCGGCAGCAACGCGTTCCACATATCAAGCCGCCATTGCAAGGTCGCTTGGGCGTCCAGTTTCGCCTCCGTGCTGACCTTGTAAGGCAGAAAAGACAAGGTCCGTTGGATGCCAACCGGCAAATGCTCGGCCAAAGGAATGAGCGCCAGTGCCCCGATAATGCCCCCGGACAGGATGATCGCCATCAATTTTGTCCGGTGCAAACCTTCCAGGAAAAGCTGTATCGTAAAAAACACCGCAAAAATTATGAGCAAGCTGCGGTAGCCACCGAGCAACCCATAAACCACCGCCAGGAACAGGATCACCCACCGCCAAGGTTTGCGGGAAAAAAAGATTCCCCGGATGCCATACCGGGCCAGCATAAATGAAAAGATCCCCAAAGAGGCGTACAGGGCGCCGTTTAAGCGCGTGACTTGTTCGCCGACACCTGCTGCATGCAACTCATCCATGTTGAAGGGCTGGAAAAACCAGTAGATGAAGTAACCCGAACGGGGCAAGAAGCCGACCAGATCTCCGAAGGCTGCCGAGAGACTTCCCAGAAAGAACAATGCCAGGTACAGGTTTCTGCGCCCGGGGGGGATCCGTTTGGCGGACAGGGCAAAATAGCCGAGAATGCCGCCGATCAAATAGATATATTTATGTCCACCGTAAACCCCGCCGCCGAAAGCGCGTATTCCAAACCCGGTCATTTTGGCGGTAACCATGACGACCGCCAGCATAAGAAGCAAAGCCACGGTGATTTGCGGCACCCGGATGAACTGGCTCTCCCGGTTGATCGTCCGCTGGAGCACCGAAATGCCCAGGCTCAACAGGATCATGGTCAGGCCCACGGAAGGCCGGCCGGGCACGAAAGGCGCCACCGCAGCAAAGTTCCAGCACAACAACATCAGCGGATAATGCCAGCGGAGCAGCAGCGGGGAAACCAGGATGGACCCAAGCAGGCCGTAGACGGCCATTGACGAATAGGTCATCGGCCCAGCCACGAGGAATCCAAGCCAGATGGCCAGCACGACGCACACCCCAAAAATGATGAGGGACCGAAAGAAAGCGCTATTCATTTAACACAACCATGACAACATCAAGGAGCGCTTCGGGCGCTGATCGTCTAATGACACATTGTAATCCACTGCAGGGGATACTGGCAACAATTTCTTGCGGGCAGCAACGGTGCGCGATGTCCCCGTCCCGTTGTCATACCGGTCGCTTCGAAATGAAAAGATCCCTCTGATTGGCAGACGAGATCGTTAGAGCGGTTCAAGTAAAACTGTGGCCGTGTTATACCCAATCCTTGGTAGGGCGGCGCTGCTGCGCCGCCGGCGTTGCGGCAGCAACGCCCTACCCTTGAAATGGCTGCAGTTTTTCCTAAACCGCTCTATCCCCGCCGGGAACGGTTCCCGGTTGTGCCCCGGAGTTGACACACCAGTCCGGTTTGGGATCAATGACGCTCCAGCAGGTTGTATTTCAGGATGCACCACAGGGCATGAAACCCGTCCTTCCAGCCAATCTTCTTGCCCTCGGCGTAAGTACGTCCGTAATAGGAAATAGCAACTTCGTAGATGCGTGCCTGGAGGCGGGCCACCTTGGCCGTGATTTCCGGTTCGAAGCCAAACCGGTCCTCCTGAATGACAATCCGCTGGAGCAGCTCCCGCCGGAAGGCCTTGTAACAGGTTTCCATATCGGTCAGATTCAAATTGGTGGCCATGTTCGAAAGGGTGGTGAGCAGCCAGTTCCCCACCGAGTGCCAATAATAGAGTACGCGATGGCCCTGGCTGCCGCCGAGAAAGCGCGACCCGAAAACCACATCCGCCCGCCCGGCCAAAATCGGGGCCAACACCAGGTAATACTCGCCAGGGTCATATTCCAAATCCGCGTCCTGCACGATTACCAGCGGAGCGGTGGCGAGGCCGAAGCCGGTGCGCAAGGCGGCGCCCTTGCCTTGATTATGAGCATGTCGCGCCAGTTGGATCATCGGTTTTCCTCCGGCCAGCGCCTGAAGTTTCTCCCAGGTGCCGTCGGTGGACGCATCGTCCACAATCACCAGTTGTTGGACGGGCCGCTGCGCGAGCACCAGATTGACGACTTCGGCAATGGTGTCGGCCTCGTTGTACACGGGCATGACCACCGCAAGGCATGGCTCAATGTCGGCATTGGATTTGGCGGGTGTCATGATGTTTTGACGAATCAGGTTTGAACCATTCCAAAATGTCCAAGTGAACATGGCCCGGAAACCAAACACTTGAACTTACGTTTTCGTCGTTGGGCATGTCAATTCTATTGGCCGCGCGGCAGCGTCCTAAATTACCTGTAGCGTCGAGCCTGCGGCTCGAAATCGGCACGCAGCGCCGACACTACAACGCCAAATAAGGACACAACCGTCTGGTGTGGGTGTTGAATTATGCCCCTCAGTCCGGTATAAAAAAGCTTGTGTTCCTTTGACGGGGCGGGAGAAAATCATGGAAAATGCCCACTTGGCCGCTGCGCGACGATGTCCTGAATTCTGATTTATGGCGAGTCTGACACTCGTTTATTTATTGTGTTTAATCTCCGGCGCCCGCATTGAATCGCGGCTCTCCCTGAACCATCTGCTGGAACGAATCGTGGTCGTTTTCACCCTGGCGGCCGGGCAATCGCTGATCGCCGTCCAGGGCCTTTCCCTCATCGTGCGGTTGGATGGGGCGTGGCTGATTTCTGCCAACGTCCTGCTCACTGTCCTGTGTGTCGGGGTTGCTTCGTTCTGGCCGCCGGCACCCGGCCGGATTTCCTGGCGAACTCTTTTGGGCCGGAATGGGCGGGAAATTGCGGCGCAAAAAAAGGAACCGCTGGTTCTGTTGCTGCTGGCGTTCACGCTGGTCGCCGCCGTGTTCCATTGTTCGCTTGGCGCCGTGATGATTCCGCTGGGGGACAGCTATCACTACGAAATGCCGCTGTTCTGGGTCCAGCACCACACGATCGGCCATTTTCCCGTCAACAACCCCCGTATCAACTGCATTTCGTTTCTCGCCGAAGCCCTGACCTTGCCCGGTTTCATGTATTTGCACAGCAGTGTGATGTTTGTTGCGATCAGCTTTTGGGCCGGCGTTTTGTGCCTGGGCGTTGTCTTTGCGCTCGCCCGAAAGATGGGGTGCGGTCCGGGCGCCTCGGCCTGTGCCGCCGCCCTGACCCTGGCCTTCACCGATTTCGCGTTGAACTATCTGGTTCTGGAAGCAGGACATTATTTGTTGGCGATGTGGACCGGCGCCAGCCTGCTGTTCCTGATCGGCAGCCGCCCCGCCGGAAGCATGGCCCGGCCCCAACTGACCCAACTGGGCTGTTCGGTCCTCTGCTTTTTGATGGCGTGCGGAACAAAAAACACCGTGGCCCTTTTGGCGCCATTGTATCTCGTGGCCGTGATGATGACTCTCGGACGGTTGGTGATCACAAGGCAGGTTATCCTGGTGGCGGTGCTCTGTGCCGGATTTGCCTCCCTCTCTTCCGGAGTGTTGTGGAATTATGTCAGCAACAAACTCTGGTATGGCAATATCCAGGGGCCCGCATTCATGCAGGATCATCTTTCGCATGAGTTTGGGGTTCGAGCGATCTGGACGCGCGAATGCCGTGGCGCGGTCCTCATCGCCTTCGACACGATATGGATTCCGCAGTCCGCGCGGGCGGCCTACGCCGATGTGTGCGGGAAAGCGGTCGAGCTTTTGGGCGGGCAAGGGACACTGGCCGAGGACCAAGGGTTCAACACCTTTAATGCCGAAGACCGCCGGCCCTTGAAAGGCTGCGGTTGGGCGGGTCCTCTGTTCCTTTTGCCCGGGGTAATCATTGCCGCCGGGCGATGTCTGCGAATTCGCCGGTTCCTGCCGGGCGTGACGGAATCAACCCGTCTCAACACCTGTCTGGTGCTGCTGTTTGCCGTGGGATGTTTCGTGGTTCCCCATGCGGTGCTCCGCTGGCAGCGGATTGGGTTGTTGCGGCTCATGCCGGCTTTTTCGATATTTGCCGCGCCCCTGTGCGCGCTGGTGCTGGAAAAAAGGTGGTTGAGGGTGATGGCGTTGGCCGTGCTGCTGTTGAGCACGATGATGTTCGTGACCTACGATTTGAGCATGGTCGGACGGCGATTTGACACGTCGATCCAGGACGGCCTGTTCCGGAAAATTTTGCGGCTCGGAACCGAACATGGCATGACGGTTGAATATCAATGGGGCGATCAGCCACCCCAAACTTTCTTCACGCGCGAGGATTATACCAGTCGAAGCATTTGCCAGAAGTTTCTGGAACCTGTTCCCTCCCCGGCCGTGATCGGTTTTGTCGGGGACGTCAATGGGGAGATCGTGTGGCTTTTTGGCCCCGGTTACCGCAACCAGGTCATCCCTCTCGTGGACGACCGGAAACCGGATGAACTCCTGGAGCCTCCGGCCGACGTGGACTATCTGGTATTTGCCGAACGCCAACGCCGTCCCGAAGCCGACGCCTGGGCTTCCCAACGCGGCTTCCGACAGGTTTTTCGGGCCGTCTCGGACAACGGAACGACCAACGGATATTGGTTTGTTGCCTTCGAAAAGAAAGTGGTTGAACACGGACCATGATCCCGTTGGGTCAATCCTGACCGCCAGGGGGCAGTGTCCTTATTTCGGTAGGACGTCCCGCATTGCGGGATGCGCGCCGTTTTCGGTATTCGCGGCGGGCAGAGGATCACCGCAGGGCGGGACAGGCTGCCCGCCCTACCCAAATTTTGAGATTAGGACACTCCCCGCCAGACTGGAAACCTCTCCGGCACCCGATCATCTCCTCCAGGCTGACAGCACCTCGTCATAAACCTGCAGATGCTGGCGCAGATATACTTCAGGATGATAACGCTGCCGCATGATGGCGGCCGCGCCCGCCGCAAAGGGATGCCCCTCCTTGATCCATCGCGCAAGGGCGTCGGTCAATCCCGCCCAATCATCCGGTTCGAATAGTTCCGCCTCCGGCGCGCCGTCGGCGATTTCCGCGATGCGCCTGTCCGGGCGCCGAATAATTTCAGGTCCCGGGCAAAACCTTCCGCCACCACGCCGCCAAACGCCTCCTCGGTCGGGAAATGAATCATCCCCGAGGCGGCATTCGAAGTCAGGGATCAGTTTCGTCAATCCTGCATCGTATATCGTAAATGAAGTCAATCACTGTTGGTTCACAGTTTGGCCCCCGATGACATTGGTCAAACCGGGATAGCCATTACCCGTGGCAAAATTGGTTCCATTAAGCGGCGCGTTGCCGCTGGCATAAAGATTTGAAATGCTGCCGCCAAAGACAACCGGCATCCTCGCATCTATTTGATTGTTAATGATTGAGATGTCTTCATTCAACTGATTTGCACCACCATAAACATACATCCCGCCCTGGACGCCGTCGCCAATCACACCGTTCACATTGGTAACCGACCAAGGCTGGTTGTTGTAGAATCGAATGGTGTTTCCATCAACCGTGATATCTTGATTGGTTTCACCGGGCTGCGTGGTTCCAATTAAAACCATGAACATCTGGTCGTTATGGCTCGTGTAATTTGTCTGCATCAACATCAGGTTATGGGAGACGATGATGGAACTGTACGGCGCCTGGTCGCCAGTCAAACTGACACCTTCACAGACATTCTCAAAGATATTGTTGGCGATGGTGAGGTTCGTGTCGCCACCCGTATCGTTGTGAAATCCATCACCACCGCCAAAAACATGATTGCCAACGACGATGCTGCCCTTGGAAGAGGCAGCCACATTGATTCCAAACAAAGGATACCAAGGCACACCGGCCGGTTGTTGCGGGAAATAGACCTGGTTGCCTTCGACCACGCAATCTCCCGTTGGCGCAATACCGTCACCATAAGTGCCAAGAAAGTTTGACACGGTGCAGCCCAAGACTCTGTTGTCGCTTTGCCCATAATATCCGACAATCAGTTGGAATCCCTCCGGCGCAAACTGAAATCCCAGCCCGTTGACATCCGTGACGTGCTCGATGGTCTCTCCGCTTCCCGTCAGCGCAATCCCCATGATGGCATTGCTCCAGTTTTTACCATAGAAATCAAAGGCATTGCAATCAATGGTCAAATTGCAAACGGTTACATTTGAATTGTCCGAGCGCAGGACCGTCAGGTTTTGTTGAATGTATCCGGTGAAATTGGTGGCCCGGCGGATGGTGGTGATCGCTTCACCCTCGCCTTGCACTGTCACCCCGGCTGGAATTTGAAACACGTTGGCGTTTGTCGCATTCCATCCCTTGGTCCAAAAGATGCCGCTGCCCAAATGAACCGTTGAATTGGCTGGAACGAAATCGCCCATGATGTAGTCGAAGTCGCCGTAATACGGATTCTGAATGGTGCCGGCGCCGAAATTGGTTTGAGTGTTGAGGTAGGCAAGGCTGTTCGTGGAGGACAGCCAGGTTTCGCCGGCGGCAACGCTCCCGCCGGCGGACGCCAGGATCGCGGCCAACAGCAACATTCGATAAAATCTGTAGCAGCCGACGTGAGTCGGCTCCATTTCCCCTCTGGCTTTCGATGAAATCAGAGCCGACTCACGTCGGCTGCTACGGGCATGGAGGTTTTGCGGCGGTCTCATGCTGTTTTCGGCTTCATGGTATCTTGCCGGCGTTGAAATGGGAAGCGAATCTGGCAACCCAGGCCAACTCGGGCGCCGCGTGGCCGTTCCGCGTAGGACAGGCGTCGCGCCTGTCTCCATCTTTCCATCAGTCCCTCCGCCGGACGGTTGGCGGGCCGGCAAGCTGCCTGCCGTTCAAGCGGAGGTTTTTTTCAAGTTTGAGACAGACGCGACGCCTGTCCTACGGCATGGCTCCGGCTCAAGGCGGAACTCCGAGCGGCATGGGCCCTGCCAGGCGTTCTGGAGGCTGGACAAATTGGAGACATTCCATAGCATCATCCGGTTCCGACTGAGATTTCGTGGCAATGTGGAATGGAAAATCCGCCCCAGTGTGTAACAAATTGTGAGCACCGTCCGTGAATCGGGCTTGAAAGCAACCCTCCAAAGGCTGTGGTATTTGCAACGCAAAAAAGGTTTGCGGGAGCGAATCCGTCGCCAGTATGGAGTAAGCGCTGATTCGGAAGTCCGCGAAGTGCTGGCATTCCTGACAGCGCATCCGTCGGAGGAATTGCCGCTGGGCATGAAGCCGCCCTATGACTGGGTGCAACAATACCGGCCTGAAGATGTGCCAGTCGAGCGGGATGCCGATACAGATATGTTGATTGCCCAAGTAAACGGCCATCGGATTTTTTTCCCAAGAAATGCAACTCCGGCAAGCGTCCAGCAGTCGGTGGCCATAGCCCGCATGGAGCAGGATTCCAGATCACCCCATTGTTATTTGTCCGGGCAACAGATGGTTGATTCCGGAGACGTGGCCGTGTTTGTGGGTGCTTCCGATGGAATTTTTTGTCTGAGCCTGATTGAACGCCTTTCCAAAGCCTATCTTTTCGAACCGGACCCGGGTTGGGCTGAACCGTTGCGAAAGACGATCGAACCATGGGGCGATAAGGTAGAGGTGGTGCCTCTGGCCCTTGGCTCCCGGGATGCGAATGGAGTCATCCAACTGGATAGTTTTTTGGCCAATCGGCCCCGGCCAAACTTCGTCCAAATGGACGTGGAAGGAGCAGAACTGGATGTTCTCAATGGCGCTGAAAATCTCCTGCGGGAATCCACCAAGTTACGCCTGTCAATTTGTGCTTATCACAAAAGGCTGGATTTCGATACATTCGCCGGGCATCTGACCAAGCTCGGTTATGACATCGGCCATTCTCCCGGATTTTATGTAATCGGAGTACGCATGCCTTATTTGAGGCGAGGCGTTCTTTACGCTTCACGCGGAACGTCGCAAACCCTCCCGCCGCCGCGGCCGGCAAACCAATGAAAATCGGTGTTGCCAGTCCATTCATGCCGCATCAGGTGGCCGACCACTTGGACGCGGCGTCCAAGGCGAGACTGACGGCCATTCGCGGTGTTCCGGCTCCACAGGTGACCGCGCTGGTGCGTGGCTGGTTGCGGCAGGGGCATCAAGTGTCTGTGTTTTGTCTGGATCCATCCGTCGCCACGATCCAAGAACTGCGTGGCGACCAACTGTCCATCCATGTTCTGCCCAAACGCCGTGCCCGCCACTATCTGCCGGACTTTTACCGCACCGAGCGTCGTCTGATTCGGGAAGCCATCCGCCGGGAGCGGCCGGACGTCATCAGCGCCCAGTGGACTTATGAACACGCCTTGGGCGCGTTGGAATGCGGCATTCCCACCGCGGTCACCTGCCAGGACACGCCCTTGCGCTACGCATGGATTTCCAAGCATTGGTTCACGACTTATCACCTCCTGGTGGCGTGGCGCGTGATCCGCCGCGCGAACCGGCTGGTCTGTATCTCCCCCTACACCGCGGAACACATTCAGAAATATTTCCGGCCCCGGTGCCCCGTGGACGTTGTGCCGAACGGAATCATGCCGGAAGTTTTCGACCGCGGCGGACGGCGCATGCAACAGGCTGGCGCCCGGCCGGGGTCGTTCAGTCTTTGCAGCGTCGGCGGCTGGGGCAAAATAAAGAACAACGCCACGCTGCTGAAGGCCTTTTCGACCGTCCGCCGGCGTCATCCCTCCGCCCGCCTGGCGCTTTTTGGCCGCGAAGTGGGGCCGGATCAGGCGGCGGAGCGATGGGCGCGTCGGCGCAACCTCCAGCACGGCGTCGAGTTCAAAGGCAGCGTGGCTTATAACCAGGTTCTGGATTTTCTTGAGACCGAAGCGGACCTGATGGTCCATCCCTCGCTGGTTGAAACGCAGGGCTTGGTGCTGGTCGAAGCCATGGCGTGCGGCGTGCCGGTCATTGGCGGGCTGGATAGCGGCGCGGTGGCGTGGACGTTGGAAGGGGGCCGGAGCGGGTACCTTTGTGATGTCGGAGACGAACGTGCCTTGGGCCAGACGATCATTGAGGCGCTGGAACAACCGGATCGCAACCGCGACCTGGTGAAACGGGCGTGGGATTCGGCCAAACGGCGTTTCAACCAGGAGCAGGTCGTCAACGCGAACGTGGCCATCCTGCAGCAACTGTTGACCGCTTCGTCCGGGACCCCAAAATAAGAGCGTGTTTGAAAATTCCATTTTGAGCAGGAGTCGAGGTAACGAGGCTGGGTTTTCTTCAAATATCCGCCACGCGCTTGGGAAAAAGGATTTCCTCTCCTCCTGTCATTTTTCAGACACGCTCTAAAAGTTTTATGATCATTCTCGTCAGTCCCGAGGCGCATTATCCAGCCCATAACTGGCCGAATACGGTGGCCCTGATGCGGGCCTTGCGGCAAAAAGGCTGCAACGTCCGGACCGTCACCTTCGGCACCACCACTGAACCGGTTCCATCGGACTTGAATGATAGCGTCCAGCCGGTGTTTTCCAGCCTGCCGCCGGGATGGCGACGCGTAGCCGCAGGCCAATGGCAGGAACGCCGTTTCGGGGCGCTGAGGAATTGCTGCGAAACGCTGGCGTGCCTGTTCAAGGCGCTGCGACTGGCGCGGAAGCATTCCAATTCGGATGCCCGTCGGCACGAAAATGAGGTAGGGACATCGCGCCGCGATGTCCCCGCCCGCGTTGAGCGGGCGGAAGGAATGTCCCCGAAGGCCGGCGAGATCCGCGCCGCTGGACGCGGCGCGGACGGCACAGCGCGCCGTCCCTACCAACAAATACGTCACGTCGCGCCCTCCGCTCCCGTCCTCCATTTCATTGGCGGCTCCTACTGGGTTGTGGTGCTGGCCACGTTGTGGTTCAAACGGGTCCGTTTTGTTTATTCGCTCTACGGTGGCATCCTGTCGGGTCGGGCCACCGGGCTGAAAGCGCGGTTACGGCTGCATCTGAAGAACCTGTTGCAGCGGGCCGCCGCCACCGGGCGCATTGATTTCACCTGTGAGAACGAGTTTCTACACGACGAGATCAAACCCCTGCTCGGTGCGCACATTCAGGTTGTTCCGTACGCCGTTGATGATTCCGAAGTGCTGCCTTCCCGGGAGGAAGCCCGCCGGCGACTGGATTTGCCCCTGGCGGAAAAAATTCTTCTCTTTTTCGGAACGCACCGTCGGGAGAAGGATTACCACACCGCCTTGAAGGGCTGCCTAGCACTGCCCCAGCCGCCGCTGGCCCTCTTTGTCGGCAAGGTGATTTCTACCAATGACCCCCGGCAGGTCGTCGCGGATTGCGGATATCCCCATGCCCGCATCGTGAACGACTTCGTCCCGGAAGAAATGACGAAATACTATTTCGCCGCGGCGGATGCAGTTGTCCTGCCGTATGAAGCCAATTTCTCGCGCGGCTCCGGCGTTCTGATTGAATGCTGCCGGCACCTAAGGCCAATGATTGCCTCCGCCACACCGTATTTTTCCGCGTTCTTGACTCGTTACACTTGCGGTGTCACTTACACGCCGGGCGACAGTGCCTCGTTTGTCGACGCAGCCGGCCGTTTGCTGGCCGGCAGCGAACATCATCTGGCCGCCCTCGAACAGGCGCGGCGCGACCATTCCTGGTCTGCGGCAGCGAATCAATACATTGCGCTATATGAAAGCTCGCGGGCGGACGGGAAAGCTCCGGCAATAAGTTGACGTCAGGTCGCGGGCACTTCCACGCTGCGCGACGACCCGGGGTGATACCAAACCGCAGGACGGACTTGTATATTATTTGAGTGGTTCGCGGTCGTGGGTAGTTGGAATGGCAATCGTACAGCCGTTGTTAGTAGAACGGTTCGTCAACCTCAAGTTCAAGCAGGTAATCATGTATCCGCGAAACCTTGCGGTTGCAGGAGCGTTCTCGTAACATGGCGGAGCAATCGAATTTTGGCCCGATGCATTATGAGTTCTCCCCAATCGTTGCAGACTTACACCTACCCTGACACGGTCCCGAAGGGGTTGCTGCGGAGAATGGCATTGCGGGGCATAAACGGGCTGCTTCTTTTGCGGGGTTTAAAACTTCCGCCTTATTTCAGCCTCCGAAACAGACTGACCCACCTGACAAAAGGGACTGAACCAGACATTCAACATCTGTGCGCACAACTGTTAAGGCCGAGGATGACGGTGATGGACGTCGGTGCAAACGTGGGACTGCTCACGCGCCAGTTCTGCCAGCGGGTCGGCAAAGGTGGACGGGTGTATGCCTTTGAGCCGGACCCGCTGACCTTCCGGTTTCTGGAGTTCAACACGCAGCCCTTCAAGAACAAGGAACTGACCCAGTTCGCCGTCTCGGACAACCAAGGCCCGGCGTTGCTGCATCTCAATTTCACCAGCGGCACCGGCAACAGCCTGCTAACCCAGGGCCACTCCACGGAATCTGTTCCGGTCAACTGCATCAGCCTGGACGAATTCCTGAAACAACGGGGCAACCCATCGGTGGATGTCATCAAGATTGACGTGGAAGGGGCGGAGTTGAGCGTGTTGCGTGGTATGAGGCAGACGATGGCGCGGCTGCCCGGATTGAAGGTCATCATTGAATACTGTCCGGCGAATCTGAGTGGAGCGGGAGTTACGCCGCGCGAGGTCTTCGATGAGCTTCGGTCGCAAAAATTCAACCTGCAAGCTATCCGTCCGGATGGCAGCGCGAAAACGATTGGCCAGTTTGACGAATTGGAGGGCTATTTGAACCCGTTCGGTTACGTCAATCTCCTTTGTGCCCGGTAACGGCCATGGAACCCGTGTTCCGCAAAATCCGGACTCTGAACTGATGTTCAAACGCCTCCACAATTCCGCCGTGGTCTGGTCATGGATTTTTAACGGAATCCGGCTGATTTCCGGGCTCGTGCTGTTGCCGCTGATCGTTCACGCCTTGTCCACCGCCGATTTGGGGATGTATTATGTGTTGTTGAGCCTGGTGGCGCTGGCGCCCATCATTGACTTTGGATTTGGACCCACCATGGGCCGGTTTGTGAGTTATGCCGTGGGTGGCGCGGAAACATTGCACGCCCATGGCCCGCCCACTCCGGGAAAATCGGAAACTCCCAATTACGAATTGCTCTGGCAATTGCTCCACACGACCCGCACGCTTTACCGTTATGTCGCGCTAGGCACCCTGGTCGTCATGGGAATCTGGGGAACCTATCTGGTCGAGCTGCGCATCGGTGAAACCTCGTCGGTGTTGATTACCCACCTGGCCTGGGCCGTCACGCTGGCGTCCACGGTGTTCGACATCTACTGGAACTGGTGGACGACCTATCTAACCGGCCTGAACGAGGTGCGGGCCGCAGCCCGGATCAGCGTGCTGGCCATGTCGGTCAAGCTGGTTCTGGCAGCCGCGCTGTTGCTGAGCGGGGCCGGTCTATTGAGTATTCCGATCGCCACGCTGTTCAGCAGCGCGCTCCAGCGCGGGCTGGCGCGCCGGCTGTGCCTGGCGCGGTTGCAGGGGCATCCGCCACCGGCCGCGGTTGAGGTCAGTAAGTATTTTCGCATTCTGTGGCCCAACGCCTGGCGGCTGGGAGTGCAGTTTGTGAGCGGTTACCTGACCGTCAACGCCAATACTGCCATTTGCCTGGCCGCCTTCGGATTGGTCGCCAATGCCCGGTACGGTCTTTCGGTCCAGCTCATGGCCATCGCCACCGGCATGGCGAACGTATGGTTCAGCACCAAGCTGCCGATGATCGGTCAATGCCAGGCGCGCCATGATTATGCCGAGCTTCGGCGGATCCTTTGGCCACGGGTTTGGCTGCAAACCATTACTTTCCTGTTGCTCGCCAGCATGGTAGTGCTCCTCGGGCCTGCCCTTTTGAAAGGGTTCGGGAGCCACAAACAAATGTTGTCCAGGTCCTGGCTGGTGGTTTTGATGTTGTACACCTTCCTGGAAATGCAGTTCTCCATCTGGGGTACGCTGATGGCCACGGGGAACCGGCTCACCTATCTCTGGCCGACCGTGGCCACGAATATTTTCAGCCTGATATTGTCACTGGCACTGGTGCATTTCACGCCCCTGGGTCTCGGCGCACTGGTGCTGGGACCGCTGCTGGCCGGTGCCGTCTTCAACTATTGGTATTGGCCACCATTTGCCGCCCGGGGAATTGGGACAACGTTGTTCCGTTTTCTTTTCCTTGGACCGTCCCCGCACCGGCCATCTGCTGCCGCAGCCTCGAAACCATGATCGCCGATTGTCAAAGCCACCAGGCAATCGGTCTTGAGGCGGTTGGAAATTCCTGGCAGTGTCCTGATTTCGGTAGGGCGAGTCACTCCGTGCGCGCCGTCGGTGTTCGTGCGGCGGGCAGAGGACTGCCCGCCCTACCCGCATTTTGAAATTGGAACACCGCCAACTGTTTTGATGACGGGGAGAACGCTTAACGAGACCTCTGCCAAACCGGAGCGCCGGTCTCCGACCCGGCGGAACGATGTTGCTTTCCCCGAACGCGCCGGGTCGGAGACCGGCGTTCCATCCTTCAACGGATCGGTTTTGCAGAGGTATCTTAATGCTTTAAATTTGCGAATCGGCCGGTTTGACGGTTTACTGCGTCGAGATGAAATCAGCCCGGCAACTGGGATTCGCCATGGTGGTCATTTTTTTGAGCGCGCCATTCTCCGGTCCCGCACAGTCCACTCCGACCAATTCCTGGACCCTCCTGCTGCCGCATTTCTATGTCACGTCGTCCCCGGCCATTGCCCCCGACGGCATGATTTATCAGGCGAATTACACCGGCGAGCTGCTGGCCGTCACGCTGGCCGGTAATGTCCAATGGACTTTCAAAACGGGCAGTGAAATTGTGTCGTCGCCGGCCATTGGCGATGACGGGACGATTTATTTCGGTTCGCGCGACCGGAATTTTTACGCCGTCACGCCCCAGGGCAAGCTCAAATGGACCTTTGGCACCGGCGCCTGGGTGGATTCATCCCCGGCCATTGGCGTTGACGGAACGATTTATTTCGGCTCATGGGACACCAACTTCTACGCGCTGCATCCCGATGGCTCGTTGAAATGGATTTTTCCGACGGGCGGCATCGTGGATTCGTCGCCCGCCATTGGCGCCGATGGCACGATTTATTTCGGTTCACACGACAAAAGGTTCTACGCATTGAAGCCGGACGGCACGCGGCGCTGGGAGTTTGCCACCGGCGGCCAGATTATTTCCTCTCCGGCCATTGCCGGCGATGGCACGATTTATTTCACCTCGACGGACGGCAATATTTACGCATTGCAACCGGACGGCCGGGAACGCTGGCGCCTGCATACCGGCGGCGCGACGGGGTCCTCGCCCGTGCTGGATACCAACGGCAACCTTTATCTGGCGGTGAATCAGGAGAAAGCATCCGTCGACAGCAACGGAAAGGAACGCTGGCATTTGGGCACGCCGGTCTTGATTGACGCAACCCCGGCCGTGGCGGCCAATGGGCTGGTCTATTTTTCACAACCATGGGGTGCCATTATAGCCCTGCGGCCGGACGGTTCCCAGCAATGGATGTTGGAACTGGAGGCGGTCGTCATCGCGTCGCCAAACATCGGCAGCAACGGCACGCTCTTTGTTGCCGAGGGACAGACCTTGCACGCCATCAATTCAACCAACCGGCTGGCGCCACTGATGAACAGTTCCTGGCCGATGTTCCGCGCCAATCCGCGTCACACGGGGCGCGTGCCAGGCGGGAATTAGAGTGTTTCCAATTATAATGTAGCGCAGGCTTTCCAGCCTGCGGGTTTTGGCGACTTTCCAGTCGCCACGTTTGCGAATAAACGCGGGACAGGAAAGTCCCGCAGACCCGCAGACAAGAATGTTGCTTTGTAGAAAACATCGAAACCGGTGAGGACGTCCCATTTGAACTCCCTCTCCGCCAACGCAGTTGGGGGAGAGGGCCGGGGCGAGGTGGCGTTGAAATCCCCTCTCCGGTCGCTGCGCGACATCCTCTCCCCGCGCTTCGCTGCGGAGCGAGGGAAACGACCGTTGCAGTGTCGTACGATGGTTTCTACAAACCAACAAGAATGTCCGCACTACATTAAAGATAAAACCGCTCTAAAAATCCACTGCCAACCTGCCCGCTGGTTGGCTCAAGGCGATTTCTGCGCGGCGATCCAGTGCGGCTTTGCCCAAAAGTGAAAGGGAGTGCTCATATACTTCACCCTGGCGAAACCCACCTTGGTCAAATGCCTGGTCAAGGCCCGGCGGCTAAAGCCGATTTCGTGCGTGTTTGACAATTTGGCAACGCGATAAGAGACGAAGGTGTGCAGCAGGTTGGGTTCATTGCAAATCAGCAGCCAGCCGCCGGGTCGAAGGCACTCAAAACTCGACTGAAGGGTTTTCCGCCAATCGAATGCGTGATGCAGGGCCTCAAAGACAAAAACCGCGTCGTAGTGATTCACCGGGCCAACCTGTTCCGCCACGGACTCCATCGGCGCAATTTCAAACCGTAATTGAACCGTCAACCCCTTGGTTTGAATGCTGCGTAATCGTGCCTGGGCGTCATTGATATCCGACGGATTAATGTCCGTTGCCGTCACGTCAAATCCGGCAATGGCCAGCCATTCACTCATCCAGCCTGTGCCGCAACCGAGTTCCAACAAACGTGCCGGCGGGGCAAGCTTCGTTCGATCCAGCATTTTTATCAATCGAATGAAACAACTGAGATATCTTTCCGCGGCGGCCGGAAACCAAAACGGCTTTTTCAATTCGTTCTGACGGGCGGTTTCCAGGCTCAAACCGGGTATGTGGCTGCGATAATCAATCTCCGCCGCATACGCTTTTGCCTGATCCTCAAATTTGGGCGGGAAGAGGCCGAGGGAATAGTCCTGCAGAATGAGGTAAACACCCGCCTGGAACTTGTCAAACCTGGAGGTTAGAAGACCCCAATCTTTGGAGTTTTTCCCAAAAAGCCGCCGCCCTCGAGCAAGTAATGGACTCTGTGCCAACAGTCTCGCAAGGGTTTTCGTCATGCAACAACCCCGTCAGTTTACAAGCAATGACTCCGGGAGTCAAATTCTTGAACGAGTGGGTAGCGTCCTAAATTACCTGTAGCGTCGAGCCTGCGGCTCGAAATCGGCACGCAGCGCCGACACTACAGCGCCAAATCAGGACACTGCCAACTGGTTGGCAGTGCCCTGATTACGGTGGGGCCTGTCACTCCGTGCGCGCCGTTTTCCGGCTTGGCGCTTTTCCATCGGGCCCGAACGGTGAAAACGAAATCAAGAGCTCAACCGGGTGCACCGCCAACTCCCCATGAACCTGCCGGCGCCACTGTCTGCCGGGAGCACCGGCATCTTGCCGGCCACTCGCAACGTTCGGATCAAAAATCCGCCGGCAGGATGCCGGCGCTCCCGGAAAATTCGCCGTCAAGCGCTTCAGTTTTTTCAAATCACGAAATCGCTCAGATGGGCCTGGACCAGCTCCAGGATGGAATGGGAACAGCCTTCCACATTTTGCGCGACGGTATCAATGAAGTTTTCCCGTTCCTGCGGGCGGGGCACGTCAAAGGGAAAATCCAGCAGGCGGTCGAGTTTCCCGGTCTGGGCGCGGTGGTAGAGGCCCTTGGGGTCGCGTTGGATGCAGACGTCCAGCGGCGCATGCACATAAATCCAGACCAGCCGCTGCCCCAGCACCTGCGCGGCGATGTCCCGGTGGCTGTGCTGGGGTGCCATGGTGGAAACCACCACGTTGAATCCCTGGTCCGCCGCCAGTTTGGATATCTCGGCGATGCGGCGATGATTTTCCAGGCGGGCTTCGCTGGAAAAGCCCAAATCAGAAGACACGCCGGAACGTAAATCGTCACCGTCCAATATGAACACCGGGATTTTCCGGTCCAGCAGGGCCTGGTGAAGCTGCCGGGCCAGGGTGGTCTTGCCGGCGCCGGAACGTCCATAAAGCCAGAATATTTTTGTCATAGGTGCCGAAACCATCTGATGGCCGGTGCGGCGGCGTGATGCGACATCGTCCGGCGGCGAAATCACATTAGGGAAAAGTTTTCGCCGGGTCAAGGTGGAGGTGAAAGCGGCAGGCCGGGATTTCATTTTTTACAGAAGGGAACGAAAGGAACCTGGAGCGTGACGGGCGACGAGTGACACGTGACAGGACTCGTTTTTGAACATGGATGACTTCGTTTGTCAGGCACTGGGAGCGCCGGCATCCTGCCGGCGTATGGGCAAACCGGAATCATGAAACTCGCCGGCAAGATGCCGGCGCTCCCAGTAAAGGCGGCGGGCGGAAAGTGCGCCGGGTCTCGATTTAAATTTTACAGAAGGGAACCAAGGGAACCGAAGTGATGAACGACGCTTGCACCTTCATTTTCTTCGTTGGCTTCTGTGCATTTTCCCCTGGCCTTCAAATCTCCAACACCTAAGAAACTCGCCGGCAAGATGCCGGCGCTCCCAGTAAAGGCGGTGGGCGGAAAGTGCGCCGGGTCTCGATTTTAATTTTACAGAAGGGGACCAAGGGAACCAAGTGGGCACAGCCCACACGGCTTCTTTCGCCCGGATGTTATCAGTGAAATCTGCGAAATCTGCGGGTAACTTTCGGGACTTCGTTTTCTTCGTTGGCTTCTGTGGGTCTCCCGTCCGGCCTTCAAACCTCCAACACCTGTTGGTATTCCGGGACGAGCACTTCGGCCCGGGGCTTCATTTGACGGAGCGTTTCGGCGTGGGCTAGGCATTGCGATTCCTCGCCGTGGATGCAACAAATTTTTTTCAGGTCGCCGGTGATTTTTTCAACGTACCGCTTCAATTCATTCCGGTCGGCGTGACCGGAGTAGGTGTCGAGGGACGCGATTTGGGCGCGGACCGCATAGGGTTCGCCGAAAATGTTGACCGGGCTCTGGCCGGCCAGGATCTGCGCGCCAAGGGTGTGTTCGGCGCAGTAACCGATGAACAGAACCAGGTTTTTCACGTCGCCGAGGTTGTTTTTCAGATGGTGGCGGATGCGGCCGGCTTCACACATGCCCGAAGCGCTGATGATGATGACGGGTTCCTGGAGGTCGTTCAATTTTTTGGAGGCGTCGGCCTCGCGGATGTACGTGAGGTTTTCCATGCCGAAGGGATTGGCGTTTTCGCGCAGGAACCGGGCGATGCTGTCGTTGAAGCATTCCGTGTGTTTCCGGTAGATCTCGGTGGCATTGACGCTCAACGGGCTGTCCACAAAAATCGGCACGCGCGGCAGGCAGCTGCTCAAGGTGAGCTGGTGCAGCACGTAGACGATTTGCTGGGTGCGCCCGACGGAAAACGAGGGGATGATGACCTTGCCTTTTTTTTGCAAGGCCTCGGACACCAGCCGGCAGACGACGGCGTCGGCGTCCTGGCGGACGGCGTGTTCGCGCCCGCCGTACGTGGACTCAATCTGGAGATAATCCACGTTTTCCACCGGCTCGGGGTCGCGCAAAATCTCGTCGCCGCCACGTCCGATGTCACCGCTGAACAGCCAGCGGAATTTTCGATTTCCCTCCCGGATGTCCAGCACGACTTGCGCGGCGCCGAGGATATGGCCCGCGTCGCGGAACGTGACGGTGACGCCGGGCACGGGTTCAAAAGGCTGGCCGTAATCGGCGGCAACAAACAGCCGCACGGCTTTTTCGGCGTCGGCGATGGAATAAAGCGGTTCGACCGGCGGCAGCTTTTGGCGGGCGCGTTTTTTGGAAACGAACGCGGCGTCGTCGGTCTGGATGTGTGCCGAATCCACGAGCATGATGCCGCACAGGTCGCGAGTGGCGGGGGTGCAGTGGATGGGGCCGGCGTAACCCTGTTTGACGAGGTTCGGCAGGTTGCCCGCGTGATCGATGTGCGCGTGGCTCAGGACGACGGCGTCGAGCTGCCGGGGGTCAAAGGGAAAACAGCAATTGCGCTGGATGGATTCGTCGCGGTGGCCCTGGAACAAGCCGCATTCCAGCAACAGCCGCCGGCCGTTCACCTCCAGCAGATACATGGAGCCGGTGGTGGTGCGCGTGGCGCCGAGAAAATGGAATTTCATGATGATTTACGATTTGCGATTTACGATGGACGAGCCAGGTGTGATTTCGAATGAATCGGTTAATCATAAATCATACATCATCAATCGTAAATGGATTAGATGTGCCGGTAGGTGATGCGGGCCTTGTTCAGGTCGTACGGGGACATTTCGACGTTGACCTTGTCGCCGACGCTGATGCGGATGAAGTTCTTGCGCATTTTGCCGGAGATATGGGCCAGTACTTCATGGCCATTGGGCAGCGCGACCCGGAACATGGTGCCGGGCAGCACCTGTGTGACGTTGCCGGTCAATTCAATGGGCTCTTCTTTGGGCACAAATGAATGCGAAAAATTAGTGCCAGCCCACCGGCCTGAAATCAACCCCTTTTCAGGGCCAAAAACGCAGTGGACATTTGCCGCCGATCCGCTACATTCGCCACATCCGTTATGAAATGTGAAACAACGAACACGGTTTTAACCCTGATACTGGCCGTGCTGGTGCTGGGCGGCGTGCTGTTCGCGCTGCAAACCATTTTCCGCACGCGCGAATTGCGGTCGATCAGCCTCCAGGCCAACATGGCCAACAGCACGCTGATGCAGGAACAGGGCCTGTTCAATGATTGTCTGGAATACAGCAAGACGCATCCGGCCATCACTCCCATCCTGGAAAGCGTTCAACCCCGGGCCGCCAGGCATTAATCGCCATGAATGAACCCGAAACCAATCCCCCGGTACCGGACGAATTGACGAATCAAATCGCGTCGTTGCGTTGTCAAGTCACCTCGCTGCTGCTGGCGCTGATTGTGGTCAGCGGCACGCTCACGGTTTTTTTGTGGTATCAATCCCGGGTTACGGAAAAGAGCATTGAAGCGGTCAAGCCGGAAGCCATCCGGGTCACCCGGATCTTTGAGCAAAACCGCCCCGCCCTGGACAAGCTGGTCCGGCAGCTCGTGGTTTATGGCCAGTCGCATCCGGACTTCCTGCCGATTTTGAAGAAATACGGAATTCCGCTGACGCTGGCCGCCAGCACAAATTCCGCGCCTACCCAGTAGCCGTCGCCAGCCGCGCGCCGCAATTCGGACAGAAATTGGACTGGGGCGGACAGCTTTTCCCGCAGGCAGGACAATCCGTGTGCGCTTGCTTGTGCCGCCGATGAATCACCAGGTTCCGGATGTAGGGAATCCACGTGAAGGCATAGGCAAAAATGAAGACGGAATCCTGCTGGTGGATGGAGTAACAAAGAAAAGTCAGCGAACCGATGAGGCTCAGCCACCAGAACGCCTGCGGCACCACGACCCGCTTCCGTTTTTCCGTGACATACCATTGGACCAGAAACCGTGAAGAAAAAATCGCATTCCCCAGCCAGCCGATCACCTTCCAGAAACTCCAGTCAATGCCGAGCAGTTTCCCGTTGTGCCAGAGGAGATCCTGCCAGAGGAAATGGGTCAGCCAATCCATAATGCGCGCAGCTTAAACCGCCGCCAGCTGGATTTGGAGACAGAATTTACAGAATTATTGGGAATTCGTTCCCCCCCGATTCCATTTGGGAGGGACGGCGTGCCGCCGTCCCAAACTTGAGTTGGGGACGCCGACACGGCGTCCCTCCCCATCAGCCGCCGGCGACGATTTTGACAATCTCCAGGCGGTCGCCCGCATGGAGGGTGCGGCGGGAAAATTCCGACGGCGCCACCGCCTCGCCGTTGTGCTCCACGACGACACTGCGCGGCAGCAGCTGTTGTGCGGCCAGAAACACCTCCAGCGAGCACGGCAACTTCACCTCGATGGGCCTTCCGTTGGCGATGACAGTGGTCATTTTCTTCAACGTCGAACATCCAATCCCGCAATGCGGGACCGAACATCGAATTCCGCCCGGCGGGGCGCTCAACCTCCAAGGTTCGGCGTTTGCAGTTCAGTGTTCGATGTTTCCATTTTATGTCATTAAGGCCGCGTCCCAATCCTTCCACACCGGCTCGTAGCCGAGGCGGCGGATCAAATCCGCCACCTCCTGCGGCGAGCGTTCGTCGGCGATATCAAATTGTCCGGTGGCATTCGTCAGTTGGTGGGGCGAGGCTACTGACGAGCCGCCATTGGGGGATTCGGCTCGCGAGGACGCTCGCCCCACCGTTGCCCATTCGCTGGCGCCGGACGCCAGTTCCACGATGCGTCCGCGCACGGTCTGGTGCAGTTTTTCCCGGCCCGCCCCGGTATAACCGCCCGGTTCGGTATGGCTGCCGGCGCTCATCATCGTGATGCCCAGTGGAACCAGGCCGTCGCGCAACCGGGCCGGTTCGCGCGTCGACAGCACCAGGCCGGCGTCGGGGAACATGATGCGGAAGGCACAGACCAGTTGCGCCAAATCGCGGTCACTCATGTGCGTGAGCGGCTGGAATTCGCCGGCGCACGGGCGCAGTCGCGGCAGGGAAATGGTCACCTGTGCCTTCCAGCAATTCCGGAACAGGTAATCGGCATGCGCCGCCACGCTGATGGCTTCAGACCGCCAGTCGGCCAGGCCGTACAGTGGGCTGATGCCGAGCCGCCGGAAGCCCGCTGCGTAGGCACGTTCCGGGGTCTCGAGGCGCCAGTCAAAATTCCGCTTCGGCCCGGCCGTGTGCATTTGCGAATAAACGGCGCGGTCATAGGTTTCCTGGTAAACCACCAGCCCGTCCGCGCCGGCCGCAACGAGTGGGCGGTAATCCGCTGTTTCCAGCGGCCCGACTTCCAGGGACACGCTGGGAATTTCCTCGTGCAACGCGCGGACGCAATCTTCGAGATAGGCCGGCGAGACGAATTTGGGATGCTCGCCGGCGACGAGCAGGACGTTGCGGAAGCCCTGTTCCTGAAGTGCCTTCGCCTCCCGCTTCACCTCCGCCAACGACAAGGTTACGCGCAGAATCGCGTTGTCGCGGGAGAAACCACAGTACTGGCAATTGTTGATGCATTCGTTGGATAGATACAATGGCGCGAACAGGCGGATCACCTTGCCGAAACGCTGCTGGGTCAACCGGTGCGAACGTTGCGACAGGGTTTCGAGGAGTTCCGAGGCCGCCGGGGAAATCAGATGCGCAAAGTCCGTCAGCGTCAGGCGGGGTTTGGACAAGCTCCCGCGCACCGGTGCCACGCCGGTCGTCAATGATTCCCGCACCAGTGACGATACCGGCAGCGCATTGAACTCAGCGACAAAACTCACGGTGCAAACGTAACAAACCGGCGGGCAAAGTCGAGTGAACGAAGTGCGGGAAGAATGACTCTATTAACGGAAGGATCGGGCAGTCGGCTAGTTGTTCAAGGGCTGTTTTGGGGGTGGGGTGGTGTCCAGAAACGTTACAAATGCCCAATGCCGACAAGCCACATTGTAAAATGCATTTATTGTTGTGGATGAATAGGATATGATTTATTTGAAGATGCGTGGGAAGTATTTTTGAATTGCCGCAGCGGTGTATTTTGACTCAATTCCCACCGGATCCCTGAAAAATCGATGCTGCCCTTTGGGGTAGTCACTTGGCATCGGGACTGCTAATTTAAGCTATAACGCGGTTGCAGCAGGCAATAAGTGAACAAACGCGAACTCATAGTAACCCGCCTGCCGCGTCGTTCACACCGTACCAAGCAGAAAGAAAGTAGTATGAAAAACAAGATCGCCCGCAAAGCGGGTTTCACCTTGGTGGAAATCATGATTGTCGTGGCCATTATTGGTCTCTTGGCTGCCATCGCGATTCCCAACTTCCTGAAGGCGCGTTCGACATCGCAACAGAACGCCTGCATCAACAACCTGCGGCAGATTGATGCCGCCGACCAGCAATGGGCGCTGGAAACCGGACAAGCACCGACAGCTGCTGTGGTTGCCGCCAACATCACGCCGTACCTCGGTCGTGGCGCCGGGGGCAGCTTGAATAGCGTGGTTTGTCCGCTGGATCCGGCCAAGGCCTTTGCCAGCAGCTATACCATAACGACGGTGGGCGTAACGCCGACATGTGCCATCAACGGCACCGGCCAGGTTGATGCCAACCATGTGCATTTGCTTCCACAGTAATCCGATTTAAGGTTAAAGGATTGAATTACACCAGGCCTGAAGTTTTTGCTTCAGGCCTCTTTGCTTCCTGCAGGAGCAATCCGTTTGTTCATAAAGAGCGCATGCCGATTCAGGGCTTATTTGGGGAAGTTTGGCGGTGTCCAGAAATGTTACAAAGTGCCTATCGCTGGCAAGGCATCCAGAATTTTCAAAAAAATCCGTTTTATGTTGATGGGCAACAGGATGCAGCAGGCCATCGTAGACTTTCCAGAAGCACAGTCGATTCCGGCCAAATCCGGCTTAATTATCCAACAATGTGTGAAACCAAGCGGCCTAACCGCTGTTTTAATGGTTGGCATTGGGGCTGCTTGGTTTGAAGACAATGCGGTAACGGCAGGCAATCAAGTGAACCAAACTGAAATCATAGTAAGTAACCCGCCTGTTGTGTCGTTCACACCGCGCAAAACAGAAAGAAACGAGTAGTATGAAAAACAAAATCGCCCGCAAAGCGGGTTTCACCCTGGTGGAAATCATGATTGTCGTGGCCATTATCGGTCTGTTGGCTGCCATCGCGATTCCCAACTTCCTGAAGGCGCGTTCGACATCGCAACAGAACGCCTGCATCAACAACCTGCGGCAGATCGATGCCGCCACCCAGCAATGGGCGTTGGAAACCGGACAAGCACCGACAGCCGCTGTGGTTGCCGCCAACATTACGCCGTATCTCGGTCGTGGCGCCGGGGGCAGCTTGAATAGCGTGGTTTGTCCGCTGGATCCGGCCAAGGCCTTTGCCAGCAGCTATACCATAACGACGGTGGCCGTAACGCCGACATGTACCATCAACGGCACCGGTCAGAAGGACGCTGCCCATGTGCATGTGCTTCCGCAGTAATCCGATTTAGGGTTAAAGGATTGAATTACGAGGCCTGAAGCTTTTGCTTCAGGCCTTTTTGCTTCCCACAGCAGGGATTTGTCTTATTTCAATGAGGTCAGGGGCACGGTGGTTTCAGGATGCAGGCGCGTTCCGGAAAAACCATGGGGTGCTTAGAGGTGGCAGGTGATTCGGACAATGCCATTGTGATCATGAGGCCGGCCAGATATTAGGGCATATTTTAAGATTAGTAACATAAATTCGACTTAACAACCACGGGCATCAGGAAATTAACGTTAATATTTGAGCTTAATTAGTGGCATTGAGACTGCTTGATTTGAAGACAGTGCGGTTGCAGCAGGCAATACTGTGAACAAAGCTGAAATTATAATACCCTGCCTGTTGTGTCGTTCACACCGCACAAAACAGAAAGCAGAGTAGTATGAAAAATAAAACCACCCGCAAAGTGGGTTTCACCCTGGTGGAAATCATGATTGTCGTGGCCATTATCGGTCTGTTGGCTGCCATCGCGATTCCCAACTTCCTGAAGGCGCGTGTGACGTCGCAACAGAATACCTGTATCAACAATCTGCGGCAGATTTCCACCGCGATACAGGAGTGGGCAATGGAAACCGGACAGGCGGCAACGGCTACGCCGACCGGCACCGCCATCACGCCGTACCTTGGCCGTGGTGCCAACGGCAGCTTGCAGAGCGTGATTTGTCCGCTGGATCCGAACAAGGCCTTTGCCTCCAGCTATACCATGACGACCGTGGATGCAGCGCCACAGTGTGCCATTAACGGCACCGGCCAGGTTGATCCCAACCACCAGCACGTCCTTCCAAATTAACTTGGTTTGGAGGGTTTCACCCGCCGGGTTAATGACTGGATCACAAGGCCTGAAGCGTCCGCTTCAGGCCTGCTTTTTTTGGCTCCAGCGGCCCGGTGATTCCACCCGGGGTTGGATGATTAATTTTCTGGTTTGTTGGAGTAATTTTGGTATTGGAGAACACACATGGACGCCATTTTGCGGACCGAAAATCTTTGCGTGGAATACCGCGCCCGCGGTTTGAGGCGGGAAATCAAACCCGCGTTAAAGGAGTTGAACCTCGCCATTCATGCCGGCGAAGTTTTTGGCTTTCTCGGTCCCAACGGCGCCGGCAAAACAACGACCATCAACGTGTTGCTCGGTTTTATTCCCCCCACGCGCGGTACGGCCTATCTGTTTGGCATTGATGTACGCCAGCCCATCGCGCGCCAGCGCATCGGGTACCTGCCGGAAATGACGTATTACTACAAGTTTCTCACCGCCGAGGAACTGCTGCGTTTTTACGCGCGCGTTTTTGGCCTGCCCCGTTTGGAAGCGGACAAGCGCATTGATGAGTTGTTGAAGCTGGTCGAATTGGAATCGTCGCGAAAACGTCTTATCAAAACCTATTCCAAAGGCATGCAACAACGTGTTGGCATTGCGCAGGCGCTCATCAATAATCCCGATTTGTTGGTCCTGGACGAGCCCACCAGCGGGCTGGATCCCCTGGGCCGCATGAAAGTCCGCGAGATCATCCAACGCCTGAAAAACGAGGGCAAAACCGTCTTCTTCTCCTCGCACGAACTGGGTGAGGTGGAAACTATTTGCGACCGTGTGGCCATCATCAATCACGGCGAACTCAGGGCCTTGGGCGCGGTGGATGAGGTCATCGGACCCAATCATAAGAATTTGGAAAAGGCGTTTTTGGACATTATCGGTTATCAGCCGCAATCCGCATCATGAACACCATCTGGGCATTGACCGGCGTCGTCATCAAGGAGCTGTATCGCCGCAAGGATTTTTACGTTTTGTTCGTGCTTACGGCGCTGATCACCATCGCGGCGGGCAGTGTGCGGTTCTTTCAAGATCCCAACATCGTGCGTTACGTGAAGGATCTCTGCATGCTGCTCATTTGGGTTTCCGCCCTGCTCATCACCATTGCGACGGCCGCGCGGCAAATTCCCGCGGAGCGCGAAAGTCGCACAATTTTTCCGTTGCTGGCCAAGCCGGTCACGCGGGGACAGGTCATTCTCGGGAAGTTTTTTGGCTGCTGGCTGGCGAGCGGCCTGGTGCTGGTGGTGTTCTATGCTTTTTTTGCGATTGTCACCGGTTCGCGGGAGCAATACTGGCCGGTGGCGGATTATTTTCAGGCACTGGTGCTGCAATGGATCATGCTCGGCATTGTGACGGCAATGACGTTGCTCGGCTCGATCATTTTTGCCGCGCCATCGTCCACGGTCACGATTCTGTTTATCGTGGTCGCCGGCATTTTATTCCTGGGACGCCACTTGAACACGGTCGCCCTGCACAATGCCGAACCCCTGCGCAGCATCATTTACACGATTTATTTCATCATTCCGCATCTGGAATTGTTTGACGTGCGCGAACGGGTGGTCAACAACTGGGGTTTGGTGAACTGGCTGGATTGCGGGCTGGCGGCGCTGTATGCGGCGGCCTATACCAGCTTGTTTTTGTTGCTGACCTGGCTGGCCTTTCGCCGAAAGAGTCTGACCTGATGAAAAAGCCCTCGCCTTACTGGCTGCTGGCCCTGTTGCTGACGCTGTGTGTCACCCTGGCGACGGTGTTTGTGCCACGCGATGCGTGGTGGAATGAGGTGCCGCGCGCCGCCGACTGGAACAAGGGGTGGTCAGGGGCGGACAATGTGTTCAAACTGCTGCTGGGCGAAGGCCGGCGATTGTTTGGAAACGAAATGTTCGTCATGGCCGACGTGTATTTTCACAGCGGCTATTACCCGTCCATTTTTGACCGGCAGGACACGGACCGCGACGTGGCGGATCCCGCTCACGGGAAGACTGAGGACTCGAATTCGACGAGCGACGATTTTTTGGGTCCGCCGCCGGATTGGATTGCGACTTTGGACCGACAGTTTGTTCCCAACCGGCACACCCACCTCAGTTCGGGCGGCCCGACAGGGCATGTTGGGGAAGTGGAAACGCAGGAAGTTCTGCCGTGGTTGAAGCTTGCCACGGACATGAACCCGCAATATATCGAAGCCTACCGCGTGGGGGATTACTGGTTGCAACGCCTCCACATGCCTGTGCAAGCCCGGGACTTTCTATTTGATGGATTGCACAATAATCCGGGCAACAGTGAACTCCTGTTCGACTTGGGCTGGCTTTACAACAAGAACTTTCACGATGCCAACCGCGCGCGTAACGTCTGGCTGGCGGCCTTGCGAAGCTGGCAGGCACAGGATATCAATACCAGAACCAGCGTGGATAGCGAGGATGGAAGACGGCTTTATGATGACATTACCGTAAATCTGGCGCAATTGGAGGAACATGCCGGGAATTGGTCCCAAGCCGTCCAATATCTGGAAATGGCCAAGCAGGTTTCCCCCTATACCAACGACATCCAAAAGCAGATTGACGAAGCCACGGCGAAAATGACCGGCCAGCCCGGCACGCCCAAACCGTAATGCATTCGGTTTGTTTTCCGTTGCCTAATCTGGTTCAATGGCCGCCATGAGAGCTCGGCGGGCCAGAATTGCGCGGAAGACCAATGAAACCAACATTGGCGTCAGCCTTAACCTTGACGGCAAGGGCAAAGCTTCGGTCAAAACCGGCATCCCCTTTTTCGACCACATGCTCGTGCTGTTTGCGAAACACGCAACGATGGATCTGAAACTCCGATGTGCCGGTGATCTGGCAGTGGACGCGCACCACACCGTCGAAGATTGCGGCATCGCCCTGGGGCAGGCCTTCGCCACCGCGCTCGGCGACAAACGCGGCCTTCGCCGCTATGGGTGGTTTGCACCACGGCCATCGGGAAAAAACATCGCCGCATCACCGGGCGCCGAGGCTTACGTGCCGATGGACGAATGCCTCGCGCGTTGTGTCGTTGATTTTGGCGGCCGGCCGCATCTGGTCTGGCGCGGCCTGGACAAGTTTTCGCAAAAGAAGATTTCCTGCGCGGAGAAACAGCAGGACATGTCGAGCGCCTTCCGTTTTGGGCTGGCCCGGGAATTCTTTCAGGCTTTCGCCAACGAGGCGCGATGCAATCTGCACCTGGAACTGCTGTACGGAGACGAGCCGCATCACATCGTCGAGGCACTGTTCAAGGCATTCGCGCGGGCCGTGGATGCCGCCTGCCGGCGCGACCCGCGCATTGCCGGCCGGCTGCCCAGCACGAAAGGGAAGTTGTGAAACAAGGTAGGCCGCGGACAACGCTGCCTACTTACTGTTAAGTGAGAGACCATATGAAGATGCTCACAATCATTTTAGGCACAGTTTTGTTAAACGCCTGCTTCACAGCCCCCGCAGCACCGCTTATCCGCCTTGATAAGGATAGTATTGAGCGAATTGCGATTGATGCGGTTACGGCTAAACACCCAAATCTAAAGCCGGCAGATTTTGTGTTGGCATCCATCAACTATTCGACGGATTCGGATGTAGAATCCGGTACCATCAACGACACCTTGTCGCTGCCAGCCACTGCCAAGACGACTTTGACGACAGAGGGCACAACGAAAACCGCGCATACTCACATTGATGGTTTCAATGTTTTACTTACTAACGACGGCATGGTTTTGAAAGTTTCCCAAGCTGAGATAGTTGAGGATAAGGCGACATAGAATGGCTCCAGCTTAAACGAATATAAACTGCAACTTTCCTTCGCCGGCTTCGCTTCCTTCGCGCGAAACAAAAACGCCCTGCAGTTTCCCGCGGGGCGCTTTGTATTTTCAGAAATTTTCACGCCACTTCCAAAACCGCTTGCGGGTGTCGCGCGGCCACTTTCAGCAAAACTTTCGCCGGCCCGGCGGGCTTGCGGCGTCCCTGTTCCCAATTTTGCAGCGTGTTCTCGCTGATGCCCAGCAAGCGGGCAAATTTATTCTGCGACAAGCCCAGCCGGTTGCGCACACGCGCCACATCGTTGCCGGTCTTTACCTTAAAGGTACGGGACGGCTTCGCGTTGCCGCGTTCGATGGCGGCGGCTTCCTTAACGCTTTGCAGCAGTTCGTCAAAAAGCTCTTTTTTCATTTTTCAAAGCTCCAACGCCCGCCGGAGCAGTTTCAATTGTTCCGCGCTCAAATCATCCATTTCATTTTTCGGATAAATGAACAGCATCGAAATGCGATCCTTGCCAATCCACCAATAATAAATCACCCGCACGCCGCCGCGCTTGCCGTGTCCTTTGGCCGCCCAGCGAATTTTCCGCAGCCCGCCACCGCCGCGAATGACATCGCCAGCGTCAGGATGCTTCGCCAAGTGCGTTTGCAGAGTGCTGTAACTTTCATCATCCACCAAACGCAACACACGTTTGGTGAACGTGGGTGTCTCGACAAAGATCACCACAACAAACTACGCCATTGGCGTATGAAACGCAAGTGGGCGTTTTCGGTTGTCGCGTCGAGTCTGCGGCTCGACAACATCGGCGTATAGCGCCGACGCTACATACTCAGGCACCGACGCTGGCCAGTTCCTCGTTGTTTTCCACGTTCACAATCTTGAACTGTTCGGCGTGCATGCCGGTGTCGGCGCGGAACGACAACTTGCCGAAGTAACGTTTCTCCATCTCGATGAGATGTTTCTCGTCCTCGGTGCGGAGACGCTCCAGCACCGTTGGATTCACGACAATGCGCAGTTGAAAGTCCGATTCGTCGCGCGTGCGTTTCTTCAGGATTTCCTGGAGCTTGCGCTGGATTTCGACGCTCATGGTCACGACGCTCTTGACCTTGCCGCGGCCCTTGCAGTACGGGCAGTCGTCATAGACGGCGGAGCGCACGCTTTCAGTGTGGCGCTGGCGCGTCATTTCCATGAGGCCGAGTTGCGAGATGGGCAGGATATGCGTCTTGGCCTTGTCGCGGCGCAACCCTTCCTTCATGCGCTGATAAACCTGCTGCTGGTCGCGGCGGCCCTTCATGTCGATGAAATCGAGCACGATGAGCCCGCCCATGTTGCGCAGGCGCAACTGGCGGCAGATTTCCTCGGCGGCTTCAAGATTCACCCGCAGGATCGTGGATTCCTGGTCGCGACTGCCCTTGTGCCGGCCCGTGTTCACGTCAATCGCCACCAGCGCCTCGGTTTCGTCAATGACGATATAACCGCCGCTCTTCAAGTGGACCTGGCGTGAGAACGTGTTCTCGAGCTGCTTGGTGATGTTGAACCGGTCAAACACCGGCTGCGCGTCCGCGTATAATTTCACCTTGTTGGCGGCGCGGGCGGAGATTTTTGAAATCATCTCGCGCATCTGGTCGTAGGCCTTTTGCTGGTCCACGACGATGCGCTCCACGTCCTCGGTCAGAAAATCGCGCACGGTGCGTTCGATCAAATCCGGCTCCTGGAACACGCAGGTGGCCATCGGTTGCGATTTGATGCGCTCCTGCACGCCGTGCCATTCTTCGAGCAACAGGGCGAGGTCGCGCACGAAATAACGTTTCTGCTGGTCTTCGCCGGCGGTGCGCATGATGACGCCCATGCCGTCGGGGATGGACAGTTCCCTCAGGATTTTCTTGAGCCGCCGGCGTTCCTCCTGGTTTTCAATCTTGCGCGAGATGCCGCTCTGGTCCGAATTTGGCAGCAGCACCAGGTAGCGTCCCGGCAACACGAGGTTGGTGGTGACGCGCGGGCCCTTGGTGCCAATCGGCCCCTTGGTGACTTGGACGATGATTTCACTGCCGGGCGGATAGAGCCGCGGGATGTCCTTTTGCGTGATCTTCGGCCGGGCCGGCCGGCGGTCCCGCCCGGCGGGACGCTCGACAATTTCCACGCCGCTGTCGAACTGGTTCGGCACAATGTCCCAATAGTGCAGAAACGCATTTTTCTCGAAGCCGATGTCCACAAACGCGGCCTTGAGGCCGTCCTCGAGATTGCGGACCTTGCCCTTGAAAATGCTGCCGACCAGCCGTTCCTCGGTGGTGCGTTCGATGTTGAATTCCTCGAGTTTGCCGCCTTCGAGCACGGCCACCCGGGTTTCGAGGGTTTCGGCGTTGATGACCACCTCCTTGTGGATCTTGTGTTCCGGGCGGATGAACCGCTGGACCTTTTTCACGAGGTTGGTGGCGGCCTGTTTGATGGCGTCCAGCACGCCCCGGGATTGTTGCGGCAGGGCCACCGGTTCGAAGGGTTTTTCCTCCTCCACCTGTTCGGGAGTGTCGAGCCGCGGGGCGCGAAAATCCTTTTTGTCGGGGCCGGCGGGCGGTTCCACGCGTTCCGGGGTCCCTTGCGGGGGCAGCCCGGCGGCCACGTTTTCGGCGCGTTCGATTTCATGCGCATGCCGTTTTTCGAACACGCGCTCGGCGCCGCCCTGTTCGCTCACCACTTCGGCTCGCGCCTGAATGGCTTCGTGGTCGGTTTTTTGAGGGGTCTGGCCCATGCCGCCCTTGGGGCGGAACCGCAGGCCGCGGCGCCGCCGTGAAAAATTATTATTGCTCATAGAATGTCAGTATCCTTTCCGATGAATGTGTACGTTTTGCATCAAGCCCACGGCGATCAACGAGCCCAGCACTGAAGACCCGCCGTAAGAAAGCAGCGGCAGCGGTACGCCCGTCACGGGCATGATGCGTATGTTCATGCCGATATTGATAAAAACGTGGCTGAAGATGAGCGTGACCACGCCCACCGCCACCAGCCGGCCCAGACGATCGCGCGCCTGTCCGGCGATTCTCAACCCGGAGAAGAGAACCAATGCATACAAGCCGAGCACGATCAGGCTTCCGATAAATCCTTCCTCCTCGGCAATCACGGAGAAAATGAAATCGTTGTGCGCCACGGCCCGCGGCAAATAACCCAGGGCGTTCTGCGTGCCCTGTCGCCAGCCTTTGCCCGTCAGCCCGCCGGAACCGACGGAAATCAACGCCTGGCGGACGTTGTATTGGTCGTCCAATTCCTGTTGCCGGAGGCGTTGCAGTTCCGCCGGGGTGGCGTTTGGTGAAGCAAAGGCGGTGTAATCCCGCCCAAAATAAACCAGCAACCGGTCGCGCTGGTACGGCTCCATGGAAATCTGCCACCAACCCGGTGGCACAAAGAGCACGTCCACCAGAAACAACGCGGCGAGTAAACCCACCGCCCCCATCAGATTCAGCAAATAGCTTTTGGGGGTGCCGGCGACGAACATCATCACCAGTCCGGTCGGCAGCAGCACCAGCGCCGAGCCCAGGTCCGGTTCCTTCAAGGTCAACGCGAACGGCAGCAGCAACAGCCCGATGCCCTTCCAGAAGGTCAGCGGCACCCGCAATTCATCCGCCGGCCGGCTGAGAAAATGGGCCGAGGCGAGGATGAACGCGAGTTTGGCGAATTCGGACGGTTGAAATTGGAACGGGCCGAGATCAATCCAGCGCCGCGCGCCGAAGCGCATCGAACCGATGTGCGGCACCAGCACGACGATTAAAAAGAAAATCGTCACCCAATAGGCCACAAAGGACCAGCGGGCGAGCGTGTGGTAATCCAGCACGCAGAGCGCCGCGCCGGCGCCGAGGCCGAGCGCGTACCAGACCAGTTGCCGGAGCCAGGCCTGGTCGTACCACGGCACCGCCGCCATCACCGGGTTGGCCATGGTGGCGCTGTACACGAACAGCGTGCCGACGATCATCAACCCCGCCAGCGCGGCCAGTTGCAACCGGTCGAACCGTTCGTGGTGTTCCTGATTGAGCGGAGTCGTGGTCATCAGTTGTTTGCCTCGGCCAGGTTTTTTGGGGTGTCCACGTTTTCGCGTTTCTGAATTTCCTCGTAAATATCGTGTGCAATCGGCGCGCAGGTGAGGCCGCCCGAACCGCCGGCCTCCGTCTCAACCATCACCACGACGGCGTAGCGGGGATTTTCATACGGGGCGAACGACGCGAACCAGTAGTTATGGCCGGTGATCCGGTTGTGCTCATCCATGACCTGCGCGGTTCCGGTCTTGCCGCAAATGCGCAGGCCGGGCACTTTCGCCGGATACCCGGTGCCCTCCGGGTCCTCGGTTTCCGCCAGCATGGCGTCCCGGAGGATTTTCAAGCTGCGCGGATGCACGCCAAGTTCATCCCGCACCACTCCTGTCGGGAAAACTGCCGGCGCTTCGCTGGAGGTCGGATCCTGGGGTTCCACCCGCTCGACGAGCCGTGGCCGGAGCACCTTGCCGCCGTTGGCAATGGCCGAGACCATCACGGCCATTTGGATGGGCGTGACGGCGATGTCGCCCTGGCCGATGCACAGGTTGGCCGTGTCACCGTCGTGCCAGCTGGAACTGTTGATATCCGCCAGGCTGGGAAAGATGCCGGCGGTTTCCTGGCGCGTGGGCAGGCTCGTGCGTTCGCCCAGATGAAATTGTTCGCCGAGGCGGACGATGTTTTCCACCCCGGCGTGCAGGCCGTTGGTGATGAAATAAGCGTTGCTGGAGTGCATGATGGCCCGTTTAAAATTGTACGGGCCCGGCGCCACGGTATCGTCAATCTTGCGCCGGCCGATGTAAATGCATCCCCGGCCGGGCCGGGTCGGGTCCTCCTGAACGTAATACGTTTGCTCCGGATTCAGCCCTGCTTCCAGGCACGCCAGCCCGACGATGGTTTTGAAAATGGAACCGGGCGCGTAATTTTCCTGGGTGGCCCGGTTGATTTGCGGGCGCAATTGAGGATCGGCCAGATACTTGGGATCGTTGGTGGCATAATCCGGGTTGATGGCCGGCGACGACACCATCGCCAGCACGTCGCCCGTACGCACGTCCATGACCACGACGGCGGCCCGGGCGTCGGCACCCTGCCGGCGTTCGAGGGATTCCGCGGCCGCCTGTTCGAGGTCCATATCCAACGTCAGCACGACGTTGTGTCCCGGTTCGGACGGACTCAGAATGTTGACCGACTGGCGATAGCCGAGATTGTTGACCAGCACGGCTTCCGCCCCCGCCCGTCCCCGCAATTCCGCGTCGCAGCCACCCTCGATGCCCACCACGCCGCGGTAATCGGGCAGGCGATAGGAAAAGGAGGCGTCCTCACCCTGCTCCGAGCTGTCGTCCCGCTGCAAATACCCAAGCAGATGTCCTGCGATTTCGCCGAAGGGATAAACGCGGACCGGCTGCAAATCCAGGTCCACCCCCAGGGCGCCGGAGTATTGCTCCTCAAACCGCGCGATCTGGACGGTGTCGAGATTGGTCAGCAACACATAAGGCAGGGCGCGCCGCGCTTCGTAGTGGCGGTCGAAAACCGTCGCGTCCAGCTGGAGCGGCTGGCCGAGCCGTTCGCTCACTTGCATGACCACGTCGCTGGCCACGCGGAAGCGCGCCTGTTCCCGGAGCTGCTCACGCTGGTCCGGCGTGAGGGCGAATTGTCTGCGTTCGGCCTTGGTCAAGGAGCGGCCCAACTTCCTTTCCTGCGCCGCCATGAGTTGTTCCTGCACGACGCGTGCGTGCGTCAACGACTGGCCGTACGCGTCGTCGAAGGGTTTTCGCAGGTCATCGAGATAAAGGCTGAGGTTGTACTGCGGGCCGTTTTCCGCCAGCACCCGGCCATTGCGGTCGAGGATTTTTCCGCGCACGGCCGGCAGGCGCACCGTGCGATAGGACTGGGTCTCCAGATGGCTTTCATATTCACGCGCGGAGACGATTTGTACCCACCACAAACCCGCCAGCAACAGGCACAAGCCGCCCGCCAGCACCGCCGCCACGAGACGGAGCTGCGGGTCGTTCTTTTTCAGTTCGTCAAAAATTAACATGTGACTACATGCGACTGCGCCTGATTTCGCGATCGGGCCGGAAACTGGTTTCCGTTCTGGGCTGGTAACCCAGCGCCCGCTGGCACCAGTTGAAAAACTCAAAGACAATCGGCGTGGCCAGTGCGCCCCCGGCCGACATGACCAGCCATTGCCAGAGGGAACCCCAGCCCAGCAACGGGTCCTGGCCGCCGGTGAGCAGCAGCAGGACGGCCAGGGCTGGCGCCGCGGCGCTGGCCATGGCGCCCAGGACGAACTGCGCGAACGGCAGCTCGCGCAAAATCAATTCCCGCTGCAGATAGATCACAAATCCGATGGCAAGCAATGGCGGGATGCTGATGCCAAAGGGGTTCGCCGAGAGTGCGTCAAACCAGAGTCCGCCGAGTACGGCCAGCGACGAGACGGTTACGATATCCGTGTTCAATGCCGCATACACCATGAGCACCGGCAGCAAGTCCACCTGCGCGCCGAGCCAATGGTGTAGCAAGGGGAATGCCGCTTCGCCAAACACCGCCAGAAACGCGGCGGCCAGAATCAGGAGGGTTTGCAGGGGGTTCATGGATTGAGTTGCGGATTGAGCATGACCCAGACCTGCTCCAGCCCCCCCAGGTCCACCGCCAGCTTCACGCGCGCCTCGGTGTAAAGACCGAATTCGACCGTTCGTGAATCCACGATCTCGCCGATGGGAATGCCCTTGGGAAAAATTTCGCCCTGACCGCTGGTGAGGACATCTTCGCCGGGCTTCAAATCGGCGTTGCCGGAAAGATAGGTCAGCTCGACCAGCGTATAATCCAGCGGCCCGCTGGCGCTGATGACGCCGATGTCATGCGCCGGGTTGGCGACCAGTCCCGAGACGCGGCAATTGGGGTCGCCCAGCAAAACCACCTGGGAACGGGTGAGCCCGACGGCGGAAATACGCCCCACCAGGCCGTCCGGTGTGAGGACGGGCAGGTTTTCGCGGACCCCGTCGCGGCTGCCGAGATCAATCTGCAGCGTGCGCCACCAATTGGCCGGATCGCGCATGACCACATTGGCGAGTTTGAGCTGCCAGGGGACCTGTCGCTGCCAGCCGAGCAGCGCCCGCAGTTGGTCGTTTTCGCGCGCGGTGGCGGCGGCCTGCATCATCTGAAAGCGCAGTTGCTGGTTTTCATTCCGGAGATCATCAGCTTCCTTGAGCAGCGCGCGGCGCGGCATGACCGCGTCGGCGGCGTTGCCGGGCAGTTGTTGCACGGTGTTCAACAAGCCGAACAGCGGCAGAAACAGGCTGCCGGCGGCGAGTTTAAGGCGGCTGGTCGCGCGCTGGGGCAGGCTGAAAATCAGCAAGACCACCAGCGCCACGGCGCCGAGTGCGAGATAATGTTTTTTCTTGAGCATCCTGCTCCGGCGGCTGGGTTCAACTCAGCCGCAAGCAGGTGAACGGGGGCGGGAAATCAATCAATACTTGGCATTGGTGGCGACGCGCTTGAGGAATTCGATTTCCTGCAAGACGCGACCCGTGCCTTCGGCAACGGCGCTCATGGGATCGTCCGCGAGGTGCACCGGCAAGCCGGTTTCCTCGGCCACGAGACGGTCTATGCCGCGCAACAGCGAACCGCCGCCCGCCATGACCAGGCCGCGATCCACAAGGTCGGCGGCGAGTTCGGGCGGA
>Ga0187871_10000411_pt1 | contig 41395 bp, 29 predicted proteins | sample June2016WEW_16_1_FD_132988 | JGI IMG/M metagenome (GOLD analysis project Ga0187871, IMG submission 132988) | Peatland microbial communities from SPRUCE experiment site at the Marcell Experimental Forest, Minnesota, USA - June2016WEW_16_10 | ecosystem: Environmental > Terrestrial > Soil >...
AAAACCAGCCGGCTCACTGCGCCCTCGGCCTTCGCTCCGGTTTTGAAGTGCTTCCGGTACCACCACTCCCTGCTGTTCACTTCAATCAGCTCTTTGCTCTCATTAAACGGCTCCTCGCCGGTATAACCCAACTGCAACTGCGTATCCCCCGGTACGGTCACTGTACGAAATCCACTATCATCAAATTTCTCCGACTCAGCCCCAGCCTTCACACCCTCCCCAAACTCAAACGACCCCATCCGCCAATCGCCGCCATCCAGCAGAACATCCACCGCTGCCGCGGGAGCACCTGCAGCATTCTTATCGCGCCCAACCTCCAGCCCATGAGCCGCCGCACCCGCGCCCATCCACAAAGCCGCCGCCAGCAAAATCTCCACTCCCCAATGCCGCATGATTCCTCCTCGCGTAACCACGCCCTCGACCGGACCCATCCACGCAACCATCACCATCGTGGCGTCCAGGAATAGGGGTAAGTTCAGCACTAGTCTCCTGTGTCGAACCTTTATACCACCGACCGCACAACGCCGAATCTGTCCTTGAACCCGCGAGCCTTCCACACTGACGCTCTCCCGCCGGTGTTACCATCAAACCTGACAGATGCAAACAAAAAAACTGAAAATTATCCCTCTCGGCGGACTCGGCGAGTTCGGCATGAATTGCCTCGCACTCCGCTGGGAAGACGACATTATCGTGATCGATGCCGGCCTGATGTTCCCCGAGTCGGAACTCCTCGGCGTCGATGTCGTAGTCCCCGATATCACCTACCTGGTTGAAAACAAGGCGCACGTCCGCGCCATCATCCTCACCCACGGCCACATGGACCACATCGGCGGCCTGCCTTGGCTCCTCTCCGAGCTCAAAGTCCCTGTCTACGCCACCGAGTTCACCCTCGCCTACGTCGAAGACAATCTCGAAGAGAACCACCTGCTCGATGAAACCACCCTCGTAGAGATCATCCCCAAAGAAAAATTCACCATCGGCCCTTTCACCGTCGAGCCCATTCGCGTCACTCACTCCCTGGTCGACTGCGTTGCTCTTGCAATCGAAACCCCCGTCGGCATCGTCATTCACACCGGCGACTTCAAAATCGATCTATCCCCGCTCGATGGCAACGCCTTTGACCTGCACACCTTCGCCGAATATGGCAAGCGCGGCGTCCTGGCCCTTCTTCAGGACTCAACCAATGTCGAGCGCTCCGGCTACACCCCCAGCGAGCGCGCCGTTATCCCCCGCCTCGACGAAATATTTTCCCAAACAAAAAAGAAGCTCTTCTTCTCCTGCTTCTCCTCATCTATTTACCGCATCCGCATCGCCCTTGATCTGGCCCGCAAACATGGCCGCAAAGTAGCAGTCGTGGGTCGTTCCATGATGGAAAGTACTGAGATCGCCCAAGACCTCGGCTACATCGAAATCCCCCAGGGTCTGATTATCAACCCCGGCCAGATGCGCGACTTCACCCCCGAGCAACTGATGATCCTCATCAGCGGCACGCAAGGCGAACCCATGTCCGCCCTCAGCCGCGCCGCCGTCGATAACCACAAGCACGCCCGCATCGAAGCCGGCGACACCGTCATCCTCAGTTCCCGCATCATCCCCGGCAACGAGAAGAGCATCTTTCGCGTAATTGACCATCTCTACCGCCGCGATGCCAACGTAGTCTACGATGACGGCTCCAACGGACTCATCCACGTCAGTGGCCATGGCGCGCAGGAAGAGCAGCGCCTACTCATTAATCTCGTCCGCCCCAAATTTTTCATCCCCGTCCACGGCGACTACCGCAACCTTGTCCATCACGCCAAGGTAGCCATGGAGACCGGCGCGGTCGAGCACGCCATGGTCATTGAAGACGGCGACGTTCTCGAGCTCGACAAAAATGACGCCCGCAAAAAAGACAAAGTAACCGCCGGCCGCATCCTTATCGACTCAGGGTCCTCCATCGACGTAGTAGAGGAACTCGTAATCCGCGACCGTCGCATTCTTTCTGAAGACGGCATAGTTCTCGCCGTCCTCGCCATCAACAAGCGTACCGGCAAGATAGAGCAAGCGCCAGAAGTAGTCATGCGCGGCTTCGGCGGCGCAGACATCACCGACCAGGCCCGCGAGTTAGTGATGAAGACCCTCGACAGCCTCACCACCGAGCAAAAATCTGACTACGGCATGGTCAAAGAAAAAGTCCGCGGAGAGCTGAAGCGCCTTATCCAGAAAACCACCGGCCGCCGCCCCATGATCATGCCCATCATCCTCGAAATCTGAGCGTCGTTCAGCATGGGATGTCGAACCCTGCACGGCGCGCATGAAGCGAAGTTTCGATTAAATCCCGCATTACCAGCCAAACATGTCGCCCCAGCCCATCTTGCTCGTCTTGCTCGTCTTGTCCGGTTGCCAGGTCATCAGTATTCCGTCTGCCAGTTGCACCCCAGCCGCTTCCGCTACCTTCTGTTCGTCATCCTGCAGCGATCCGTTGAGCCTAACCTTCAGCTTAAGCACCTGAGTTGTGCAGGCATAGCAATTTGAACCAGAGAAGGGGAGTGCCTTGTGATCGCTCCTTCGGAAGTAGCGAATCTCGATATTCGCAAATACAGGCTCAAGCTTGCCGTCCTTCTCTCCGCCTTCCTGGATCGCCGCGAACCTACCTTCCAGGACAATGAATTGGGAAAACACGCCATGGGAACCTTGGGTGTCGTTTACCGGTGCTCCCTCTTCGACAGTCTGATCGGCAAGATTGACCCTCTGCAACTCGGCAGGATAACTCGCATAAGAATATTTTGAAAAAGACGGCGATAGCTGAACACTGTCGGCATTGGTGAAATGTTTCACTTCGATCGACTTGAAATCCGGCTTTGAAACTGGCTTTACTTCCTGGGTGGTTAGAACCAATGGCCAGAGAACCATACTTATCAGAACAAAATGCATTGTGAATCGGCGCATAAAAATCTCCTCGCTCAGGGCCCATTATCACAATCAGGATGAGGGGATCGATACTTGCAGATTAGTAGTAGTTCGCGGGATTGGTAACCGATCACGACGAACTCCCGGCCTGTGAAACAGATAGGTGCAGTTTCCCCAGCATGGATCGTGACAGTAGACTTTCATTTGCGAGCAGTGTAGGACCGCGGGCGGCGTGTCGTCAAATAAGGGGCGTAGATATTTAAGCCGCGTGTTCCACGACAGTAAATCATAAGCCGGGGTTCACATAATTCCGAGCGGGTGCCCCCGGTCCCTCGCATTTGGGGACCGGGGTTCACATAATCCCACGCCGGTTGCCCCGTTTCCCATCCATCCGAGTGGGGACCGGGGAAACCACAACCCCACACCAGACACTATCACCACCCCACAAACCCCCGTGTCCCACCCATCCGACTTTTTCCCGTCGCAAGCATGGGATACCATGACACTGAACGACAATTAACCCATGCCAGTCCAACTAACCACAATCGAAACCATCCACTCCGCCGCCGCCCGCATCTCCTCGATCGCCATCCGCACCCCCCTAATCCGCGCCCAATTCCCCGGCCTATCCGGCCACAGCCAACCCAGAGAAATCTACCTAAAAGCCGAATCCCTCCAGCCCATCGGCGCATTCAAAATCCGCGGCGCATCCAACAAAATCCTCCAGCTAACCCCCGAGCAAATCGCCCGCGGCGTCATCACCTACTCCAGCGGCAACCACGCCCAGGGCGTAGCCTACGCCGCCCGCGAAGTCGGCGCCAAAGCCGTAATCGTCATGCCCTCCAACGCCCCCGCCATCAAGCGCGCCGCCACCCTCTCCTACGGCGCAGAAATCGTCGACGTAGGCGTTGCCTCCAGCGAGCGCCTCGCCAAATCCGACGAGCTCGTCCGCAGGCACGGCTACGTCGTCATTCCTCCTTACGACGACGAGCAGATCATCGCCGGTCAGGCCACCTGCGGCCTTGAAATCGTCGAATCCCTACCCGAAGTCGATCTCGTCCTAGCCCCCGTCAGTGGCGGCGGCCTTCTCAGCGGCGTCGCAGCCGCCGTTAAGCAGCTCAGCCCCAGGGCGCGAGTTTTCGGAGTGGAACCCGAGCTGGCCGGCGACACAGCTGAAAGCTTCCGCACCGGCTCCATCGTCACCTGGGGCGCAGAGCTAGTCAGCCGCACCATCGCCGACGGCCTCCGCACCCAATCCGTAGGCGTCCGCAACTTCGCCCACCTCCAAGCCTTTGTAGAAGGCATCATCACCGTAACCGAATCTGAAATCAGAGCTGCCGTGCGCGCCATCGTAGCCGCCACACGCCTCGTCCCCGAGCCCAGCGGAGCCGTATCCACTGCCGCCCTGCTCTTCCACGCAGACCAACTCCCTCCCTATCGGACAGCAGTAGCTGTGGTCAGCGGCGGCAACGTAGACCCCGCCCTCCTGGCCAAAATCCTCACCGAATCCTGAATCGGAGAGTTGCGAATCCTAAATTGGGGTAGTGTGGTCGGTCAGGGCCTTCGCCCTGACAATATGAGTACCCGAACACGAGGGGCTTTAGCCCCTGAGGTATGCTTTTCTAGTAGATTCAAACCAAATACTTTGACCGTTCTCTATCGGCCAATCGTCGATTGAACCACCATAAATGGAGGCTAAGTGAACCCGGAAATTCAGTCCATCCTTCTCGGCATCGTGGAAGGCCTCACCGAATTCCTTCCCGTTAGCTCAACAGCTCACTTGCGAATTACTGAAGCTCTCATGCAAATCCCCCTCGACGACGCCTACTGGAAGATGTACACCATCGTCATTCAGTTGGGCGCCATCCTGGCCCTCCTATTCCTCTTCCTCGGTCGCATCGGCGGATTCCTGCGCACCTTTCCCAGGGGCGAAAACGGCGATCGCAACCTGCTCACCCATCCCATCTCCCTCACCCTCGTCGCATTCGCCGTCACTTCGGTCCCCGCCCTGCTGCTGCACAAGTGGAGCGAGAAAAATCTCGGCAGCATCAAGGCCATCGCCCTGGCCCTGCTCATCGGCGGCATCGTGATGTGGATCGTCGATGCATGGGCCGCTCGCCGTTTCGACATTACAAGCGATGTTGACGAGATGACCCTCCCCCAGGCCATCTGGATCGGCCTCTGCCAGTCGCTCTCCGCCATTTTTCCCGGCACCTCGCGTTCCATGTCCACCATCGCCGCCGGTCAACTCGTCGGAATGTCGCGTCCTGCCGCCCTCGAATTCAGTTTTCTTCTCTCCATCCCAACCATGATTGCAGCCACTCTCTGGGACCTTATCAAAGAGCTTCATCCCGGCCATGGCCAGGCCGCCCACGTGGTCATGAACTCTCAGAACTGGATCGTCCTGATCATCGGCTTTGTAGTTTCCTTCATCGTCGCTTTTGGCGTAGTCGAGTGGTTCCTCATGTGGGTCCGCAAACACGGCTTCACCCTCTTCGCTATCTACCGCATCCTTCTAGGCTCCGCGCTTCTCATCTACGGAACCAAATACCTGGGAAGCTAGCCGCATAATCACAAGTTGCCAACCATGCCTCAAAAATCACGCCAGCGCAAATCCCAGCTCAAGCGCCCGCCCAATGCGCCTGCCGGGAGACCGGCTTCCATTACTCCTGCAACCAATAAGTGGCAACTTGCCGCTGTCTGCGCCATCCTGGCGGCGGCTACCCTCATTGCCTATCGCGGTGTGAGAAACAACGATTTCGTTGACTACGACGATCACGCCTACGTCCTCGAGAACTCTCATATCCAGCAGGGTTTGACCGCCGCCAGCATCGCGTGGGCGTTCACCACCTTCGACCAATCAAACTGGCATCCGCTGACATGGATCTCTCATATGGCGGATTGGAGTCTATATGGTGATAGCCCAGCCAGCCACCATACGGCAAACGTGTGTTTGCACGCCTCCAATGCGATCCTGCTTTTCCTTTTGCTTTTCTATATGACCGGATCTTTCGGCCGTTCTGCAATCGTCGCATTCCTCTTCGCGTTGCATCCGGCGCATGTTGAATCCGTAGCCTGGATCTCCGAGCGCAAAGATGTCTTGTGCGGGTTTTTCTTTTTCATCACACTGTTTGCCTATGCATGGTATGTGCGCAGGCCATCCTGGAAGCGGTACGCATGGGTCGTCTGCAGCTTTGCCTGCGCTCTCATGTCGAAGCCAATGGCCGTCACTCTTCCCTTCGCTCTGCTCCTGCTCGATCTTTGGCCATTGCGCAGAATAACGTTTGCTTCGGAAACACGCACCGCGTGGTTCCCTTCGCTTTGGAAGTTGTGCGTTGAAAAATGGCCGCTGTTCTTGATGTCGGCCGCTGCCAGCGTCATTACTTTTATTGCGCAGCAAGCTGGTCACTCGGTAACTCCGCTTCGGGCATTGCCCATGGGTGAAAGATTTGCAAACGCGGCCATCAGTTACTGCCGCTACGTACGCATCATGGTTTGGCCCCATCCTCTCAGGACTTTTTACTACTACGATTCAGATCACATCAGCGTTTTTGCTGCGGTGTTACCGGCCATCGCGCTCACCCTGATAACCGTTGCCTGCTGGCATTACCGGAAAGCAAAACCATATTTTCTCTTCGGCTGGCTGTGGTTCCTGGGAACATTGGTGCCGGTAATCGGCATCGTGCAGGTCGGAGATCAGGCCATGGCCGAGCGCTACACTTATCTTCCCTTCGTTGGCCTGTTTATCACCCTCGTCTGGCTGATCGGCGATGCCGTCGCCAACTCTCCAAAGATCAAGTTAGGTACTCAACTGCTTGCCGTCGCGGTCCTTGCCGCCTGCGCCGTGAAAACCAATGCGCAGGTAAAGGTGTGGAAAGATACGGTGACGCTTTTCACCCATGTTCTCGCGATCGACCCGCGCGGGGAAATTCCCAATTCAAGCATGGGCGTCGCGTACGCAAGGCTGGGAAGATTTGCCGAAGCGCAGGATTATTTTGAACGCGCGTTGGTTTATCAACCCTTAGGACCCCTGACTCTTTCTTATTCTGCCTATTGCCTGATGCAAACCGAGATGCAAACCCACGATCCGCGTAACCTCCCGCTCGCTGGGCAACGCCTCGAGCTGTCCTTGCGGATTGATCCTGAGGATCGCAACGCCCTGGCCGATATGGCATTATGGTTTAATTTGATGGGCAGGCCAAAGGATGCAGAGACGTATGGCAGAAAAGTGGTCGCTTCGCACCCGGACTATTTATCCGCACGGGTCTATCTTGCCGACGCTCTTCGTGCGCAGGGAAAACTTGACGAGGCGGTTCAGCAGTACCATCAAGTGATTGTTCTCGAACCAAATAATTACAGCGCGTATAACAATTTAGGCATGATCTTTGATCGCCAGGGATTCAAGCGGGAAGCACTGAATGAATTCCGACAATCTCTGGCCATTGAGCCCGATCAGCCGGTGCCCCATTACAAAATAGGCAAAATACTCTCGGAGATGAATCAGTTCCCTGAAGCGGTAAAAGAGCTTACCCAAGCCGTGCAGCTCGACCCTGGAAGCGCCAATGCACATAACGGCCTCGGCGTGGCCCTGTTTCAACTAGGAGATCGAGAAAAGGCAATTGAGCAGTTCAAAGATGCGCTGCGTATTGATCCATCCTTTGCCGAGGTAAAGCGAAATCTCGATCTTGCTCTAGCTCAAACAGGAAAATAGAAGCACCAAAGCCGGTTGTTTCTGAACCGGGTTCCCCACGGATTGGTCTTCATCTGCGGGCCTGTTCCCTGTTCCCTGTTCCCTGTTCCCTGTTCCCTGTTCCCTATTCCCTATTCCCTATTCCCCAGCCCCTGTTCTCTGACAGGGGGTCCACACCAAGGTTCCCCCTGCCCGTTTTTACCCAAAATACCCCACCCCAGCCTCCATAATTAAACTTGCTCTGGGATTGTTCTCGCCGCTCCAACGGCTCGCTCGCGGAACATCCCGTGGCAGCCGAAGCACGGGAGCGCCCTAGCCATGAAGTCCATTCGCATCGCCCTATCGCCCACCGGCAGCCGGCCCCTCAATATCTTCCTGGGGCTGGTTCTTCTGCTGGTCTCGCTCCTCCTTTTCCTCGCGCTCGCCACTTACTTCCCTGCCGACCCTTCGCTGAACTCCGCCACTAGCCTGCCCGCACACAATTGGGCCGGCCTCTTCGGCGCCTGGCTCTCTGACCTCCTCCTGCAATCGCTCGGCATCACCGCCTTTTTCCTCCCCATTTGGCTAGCCGGAATCGGCTGGTCGTGGATGCAGTCTCGCGCCGGAGACTCGCCCGTCCTCCGCTGGGTCGGCGCCTCCCTGGCCCTTATTTTTCTGCCCACCGCCATCGCCCTGTTGCCCTGGCACTGGCGCTGGCTCCATCAGCTGCCTATTGAGGGGGTACTGGGCCGCCTCATGGCCGACCTCCTCGTCCGTTACCTCAACCGCCAGGGCACCTGGCTGGTTGCCGGCGTCCTGGCCGCCGCCGGTCTCTACTTTGCCTGCGCCGTCGGTTTCTGGGCACTCAAAGAAAGCATTCGGGATCGCTGGCTCCACGCCGTCTCATGGCACGATCGCTGGCGCAACTGGCGTGAAGAGCGCGCCGAGCGCCGTGAAGAACTCCGCACCCAGCGTGAAGCCGCCGCCCGCTCCGATGCTGATCACGATTTAATCTCCGGCCTCGATACCGAACAATCCGTCCGCCGTCCGGGCTTTTTCGCCCGCCTCTTTGGCCGCCGCGACCGCACCCCGGACCTTGACCCCCTCGATGAAATTCCAGCTTACCAGCGCGCTCATTTAGACTCGTCCAGCGAAGAAATTCCCGTAGCCGTACCCGCGCAAAAACAAAGCATCTGGGAACGTACCGCAACACCGCAGCCAACCCCATCCAACGTGGTCCCCATGCAGCCCAGGCCCCAACCGGCTGCCCAAAAGCCGGTTGGCCCGGAGCCTGCCCTCAGCCTGTCAAAGGGTCTCACTTTTGAGACCTGGGATGCCACCGTATCCAACAAACCCGACCCACAGAAACCACAGCCCGTCGGTAAGTTTGAGCCCACTCTGCCCCCCAGTGAAGCAATCGCCATCCACAACCGCGCCGACGCCAACCTTCACACCGTCACCGTCGCCCCCAAAAACGTCAGCGGCTTTAAGCTCCCGCCCAGCACCCTGCTCAACGCCGGCGACGCGCCCCAGGCCATCCGCGAAGACGAACTCCGCGAAGAAGCCCGAGCCCTGGTCGAAAAATGCGCCGAGTTCGATGTCCGTGGCCAGGTCGTGCAAATCAACCCCGGCCCCATGGTCACCACCTACGAATTCAAGCCCGAGCCCGGCGTCAAATACTCGCGCGTCACCACCCTCGACGACGACCTCTGCCTCGCCATGCGCGCCGAGTCCATCCTCATCGAGCGCATGGCCGGCAAAAGCACCGTCGGCATCCAGGTCCCCAACCGCGAGCGCGAAACCATTCACCTCCGCGACGTGGTTGAAAGCGATACCTTCCACAAGGCCAAATCCCGCCTCACACTGGCCATGGGCAAAGACATCAACGGCCGCATCGTCACCGCCGACCTGGCCTCCATGCCTCACGTCCTCATCGCCGGCTCCACCGGCTCCGGCAAATCCGTGGCCATCAACGCCATGATCATGTCCCTGCTCTTCCGCACCACCCCCGCGCAGGTTCGTCTCATCCTCGTCGATCCCAAGCGCGTCGAGCTCGGCATGTACGAAGGCATCCCCCATCTCTTCACGCCCATCATCACCCAGCCCAAGCTGGCCGCCAACGCCCTCCGCAACGCCGTCCGCGAAATGGAGCGCCGCCTCAAGCTCCTCGCCTCCCGCAGCGTCCGCAACATCGACCAGTACAACAAGCTTTTTGAATCCGCCATGCCCTCGCTCTTCGACGACGCTGAAGACTCGGAACCCCTCCCCTACATCGTCATCATCATCGACGAGCTGGCCGACCTAATGATGCTCGACCGCTCTAACGTCGAGGAATCCATCACTCGCCTCGCCCAAATGGCCCGCGCCGTCGGCATCCATCTCATCCTCGCCACCCAACGCCCCTCGGTCGACGTAATCACCGGCCTCATCAAAGCCAACATCCCCACCCGCATCAGTTTCCGCCTCGCCACCAAGGTCGACTCACGCACCATCCTCGACACCAACGGCGCTGAAGCTCTCCTTGGTCGCGGCGACATGCTCTTCCTCCCGCCCGGCACCAGCCGTCTTATGCGTCTCCACGCCCCTCTGGTCACAGAAAAAGAAACCGCCGCAGTAGTCGAATTCTGGAAGAACCAGGGCGAAGCAGAATATGTCCACGACTTCCTCGAATCCCCCAAAGACGACCGCGCCAACCCCGACGGCTCCAACCCCGACCCCGAAGAAAACGACCCCATGTTCGACGATGCCGTCCGTCTCGTCTTCGAATTCGGAAAAGCTTCGACCTCACTCCTCCAGCGCCGCCTCAGAATTGGCTACGGCCGCGCCGCCCACCTCATCGACCTGATGGAAAACGACGGCTTAGTAGGCCCCGCTGACGGCTCCCGCCCCCGCGAGTTACTAAAAGCCCCCAACTGGCTCCACGAAGTAACCACCTCAATCAACGACTAGCTCGCATCCAGGCATCTCACTTTCTTCAATCCCACAAAAGATGGGTGGCCCAGGTCCCGATTTTGGGACCTGGGAAACCACAAAATCCAACAACCGGAAAACGGGCTAACTCGCCTGCTTCACAAATGCCCCGTACCCCATCCATCCGCGCAACTTGCGGGTGGGTGGGAAACCACAAAACCCAACAACCGGGAAACGGGAAAATCGGGCTAGCTTGTACGGTTTTTGGCCCCTGAGCGACGCTTTACACGAACCGAACGACATACAGATAATGTCTTTTCAACAAGGTGGTTATTGACAAATAACCCTCTGTAACCCTCTGCACCCTGCTATCCCTCACCCTTCGTGATCGAACGGGCGTTTTTGAGGCCGGAGCGGGAAACCGCAAAACCCAACAGGCCTTAAAACCCAGAGCAATCGCGGCTGCAAGCTGGCCGGCCCAGACGCTGCTCCACGCGCTTCATCGCAAGCAGAACCCTACCATTCCCCCCAACAAAACCGAAAAAGGAGATCGAACGAAATGACGAGAACCGAATAACAACTGCAAATGCCGGTACTGGGTCCGCAAGACTATCGCTTGGGCGAACCTCTGGATGTGCTGGGTGAACCATGCCTGGTAAAACTCGCCGGTGCTGATACAAACAACTCTGTCTCAGTCGTGCACCTGACGATACCCCGGCTCTCCGGCCCCCCCGCTGCATCGCCATTCCAGAGAAGACGAGTGGTTTTACGTGCTCGACGGCGAGCTCACATGCGAGGTTGACGGGCAGCGCTTCACCGTCGGCAAAGGCGCTTCGGCATTCGCTCCCCGCGGCACCGCGCACGCCTTCCAGAACTTTCACGACCAAACTGCTCATATCTTGGTCATGGCCACTCCCGCTGGTCTTGACCAGTTCTTCCTTGACCTGACGATCCAGAACAAAGGATTGGTCCAACCGGATTATGCGCGTGTAGAGCAGCTGATGCAGAGCTACGGTATCGAACTTCTTGGCCCGCCGCTGTCCAATTAGCGCGGAGCGACAAGAAACCTGAACTGGACAATGGGTAAACCACCCATCCCCAAAAGCCCAGTGCCCCATCCATCCGCGCAATTTGCGGATGGGTGGGAAACCACAAAATCCAACAACCGGAAGACGGGCAAATCGCCTACTTCACAAAAACCCCGTGCCCCATCCTTGCGATTTTTTCAATCGCAAGGGTGGGAAGCAGAAAAACCCGTGCGAGCCTCCCGCGAGCGTCTGCCCCACCGCAGGTGGTCACCATTTTAGCGTCACAAACATAGCCACCGTCGCTGCACCCATAAACACAAACGTAGCCCACACCAAAACATTCGAGAGCACCCCGCTCCGATACTCGCCCATGATCTCCTTATTCCGAGCGATCCGTGCAATAAGAAAAATCAACGGCACCGCAACCACTCCATTGATAACCGCCGTCACAACCAAAGCCTGAATAGGATTGATGCCGATAAAATTGATCATCAACCCAATCAGCGTCGCAATCGTGATCACACCATAAAATCCATGCGCCCTCTTCAATTGCATATTCAGCCCCGATTTCCAGTTCAACGCCTCGGCCAGCGCATACGATGCCGACCCTGAAAAAACCGGCACAGCCAGAAACCCCAATCCGATAATCCCAACAGCAAAAATCAACTCGGCCAGAAACCCCGCATGCGGAAAAGTATGCACCAGCGGCGCCAGCGCCTTCGCCGCATCCACTGCAGTTGCGATGTGTGTAATCCCATTCCCATGCAGCACCGTCGCGGCAACCACGATAATGCACCATGCAGCAATCTGCGACGAAAGCATCCCCATGAAGTTGTCCAGTCGCAGCCGCTTCATAAACGGTTTGGTAAGCTTCGGCACTCCGTTATGGATCATCCTTTTGCTTCGCTCTTCTTCCACCTCTTCTGAAGCTTCCCAAAAGAACATATACGGCGAAATAGTAGTCCCAATCACGCCCGTGATAATAAAGAAAAACGCCGAGCTAAACTCGATATGCGGCACAAAAGTTGCCTTCAGAATTACGCCCCATGGCTCATGAACCAGGAACACTGTAATCACGTAAGAGAACAGCGTGACGCAAAGCCACTTCAAAATCCGCGCATAAGTCCGGTAAGACGTGAAGATCTCCAGAATAAGAATCAGCGCGGTAAAGAAAAGCACCAGCACCGTAAAACTGACGGGCACGATAAGCTGCGCCGCGGCGCCCATCGCCCCCAGATCCGCTCCCAGGTTGATGGTATTGGCCACCAGGATCAGCGCCAGCGTCCCATAAAGCACCTTCTTGCTATAGTGTTCCTTCACTACAGCGGCAATGCCTTTTCCGGTCACTGCGCCAATCCGGGCGCATGCCTCCTGCACCGCCGTCAGCATGGGCAGGATAAGCAGCGCCGTCCACAGCTGCCCATACCCGAACTGCGCTCCGGTTTGCGTGTAAGTCGCAATCCCCGACGGGTCGTCATCCGCCGCGCCAGTAATGAGCCCTGGACCCGCAATCTTCAGCAGCTCCCTCGTTTGCCTTCCAAATTTCGCCATTGCAGCCAGAATACCTGTAGTAATCTATTTCCAATGTCCAGTTATGACCACCGATCCCCAAATCAAACCGGCTCACAGACTCGCTGACTTCCTGACTCGCTCACTCGCGAATCCCTACGCCCTGCTCCCGCATATACTTATTACGAGCCGCACCCATGAAGCCCCTTCTAGCGATCTGCCTCCTAGCCTGCGCCGTCCTCCCCGCCCAGCAAACCCCCGCGCCCACTGAGCTACCCGCCAGCCCATTCGTCATCAAAGACACTTGGTTCATAGGCGGCGCCGGCAACTGGGACTACCTCACCATGGACCCGCAGACAAGCCAGCTCCTCATCGCCCACGGCCCCGTCGTGCAAGTGGTTGACACTGAAACCGGAACCCTCGCCGGCCAGATCACCGGCCTCCGCTTCGCCCACTCCATCGCCCTTGATGACTCCGGCGAATTCGGCTTCGTCAGCGACGGTCCCGCTAACCAGGTAGCAGTCTTTGACCGCCGCACCTTCAAAATCATCGCCCGCGTCCCCGCCGGCCCCAATCCCCGCGCCCTGGTCTTTGAACCTCAGACCCGTTTGCTCTTCGCCGTCAGCTCCGACCTGCTGCCACAAAGCTCATCCACGTCGCGCCCCGCCAATCAGCCCAAATCCTCCGTTACCGTCATCGACTCACAAGCGCGCGCCGCGATTGCAACCATCCTCCTTCCCGGTAAGCTAGGTTTTGCTGCCACAAATGGCGCCGGCCAGCTCTATATCGTCCTCCTGGACCTCAACGAAATCGTCTGGATTGACGTGGCAGCCATCGAGCCCCGTCTCCGCGGCGCCCCACCCACATCTGAATCACCCAGCGCCACACCCGCACGGGCCCCAGGCTCCCGCGTAACCATCGATTGGAGCTCTCTTCCCCGCACTGCCCAGTCAACCGGCAACCATATCCGTTTTTTTTCGCTGGGCTCAGATTGCCCCGACCCCCGCAGCATCACTGTCGACAGCAACCACATGCGCCTCTTCGCCGCCTGCAACAACCTGACCATGAAAGTCCTGAACGCCTCCACCGGCGAGTTCATCACCTCCCTGCCCATCGGCTACGGTGTTGAGGCAATCGGATACGATCCCGACCGCGGCCTCATCTACACCGCCAACGGCGCCGCCATGGGAAGCCTCACCGTCATCCGTCAGGACGTCACCGACACCTACGCTGTCATCCAGACCCTGCCCACCCGCGAGCGCGCCAGCACCCTGGCCGTCAATCCCGCCACAGGCGATGTCTACCTGGTTACCGATTATCACGGCGCCCCTCTCGACAAGCCCGGCACCATCGGCACACTCCACACCCCGCAGGCGCCAGACAGTTTCCAGGTGCTGGTCATCTCCCATTGACACTACCCACTTACAAACCCAGATACCGCCCTGATAACCCCAACCGATTCTCCACCCGACCCCGCCCCACAGTGGCACACTATATCCATGCTCGATTTCGGTGACCAGCGGGATCTTCCCATCATCCTGCTCATTGACGACGATCCCATAAGCCGCGAGGTGATGGCCACAGTTCTCACCATGAGCGGCTACACCATCTACACCGCTGAAGGCGGCGCGCCGGCACTCAAGCTCATCGCCGACGGTGCCTGCGTCCCCAGCGTCATCCTCATGGATGCGCAAATGCCCGATCTGAGTGGAACCGATCTCATCGAGCAACTTCGCTCCAGCAGCCACGCCCGTATCTTTACCATCAGCGGCAGCAACCCTCCAGACGACGTAATCGCCGCAGCCGACGGATTCCTACTCAAGCCCTTCACCCCTGAAAACCTCGGCAAACTGATCGAAAAGAAACGGCCCGCCCCATCCCCCCCTGAAATCTCCATCTCCGCCGTCCCCACCGGCAGCCCATCCTCGGCCAAACCATACTCAGCCCTCCCGGTCGTCAACCCGGAGATCCTCGCCCAGCTTCGCGAGATGATGTCCGAACCCGCCGTCCGCCAGATCTACGCCGCGATCGTCTCCGATCTCGCCCGCCGCATTTCCCTTCTCGAGGCTGCCATCGCCAAAAAAGACTTCGCGGAAATCAGCCGCATCGGACACGCAATCAAGGGCGGATGCGGTATGGCCGGCGCCCAGCAGGCCGCACGCATCGGCGCGGAACTCGAATCCCCCGTTAACCATCTGGATAACATCCCGGCCCTGCTTGAAAATTTGCGCACCGCTGCCGCCAGCCTGAAGCGTATGCTGGAAGTTGAATTCCAGGCGTAAAGCAGAACCCTTTCTGCGGAGGAAGCCGCGAGTGGAACGACCGATTCGAATTGTGGTGGCGGATGACCATCCAGTAGTGTGCATTGGCGTGCGCAACATGCTCTCTGAAACTGAGGGCTTTGAAGTCATCGGCGACGCCTCGGACGGTGATGAAGCCATCACCCAGACTCTTGAACTCCAGCCGGATATCCTGCTGCTCGACGTGCAGATGCCGCGTCTGCCCGGCCTTGAGGCCATGCGCGCCATCATGACCGGCATGCCCACGGTCAAGATCATCCTGCTCACCTCTACCATCAGCACCCAGCAGGTCATTGAGGCCCTGCACATCGGCGCCCGCGGCATCGTGCTCAAAGACGCCCTCGCCGACCACCTGCAGACCGCCATCAAAACCGTCTCCGGCGGCGACTACTGGATCGGCGGCAAACGTGTCATCAACCTTGTCTCTGCCCTCCACGACCTCATGCAGCAGGCCCAGGTGCCGCAGCGCAAGACCTACGGCCTCACCCCTCGCGAGCTTGAAGTTGTCGGCGCCATCGTCGAAGGATGCAGCAACCGCGACATTGCCAAGCAGTTCAACCTCAGCGAAGAAACCGTCAAGCGCCACCTCTCCAATATCTTCGACAAAACCGGCGTCTCCACACGGTTGGAACTGGCCCTCTTCGCCATTGCGCATCATCTGGTCGAGCCGCAGGAGCAGTGATAAGAGCAGGGACTAGGGAATAAAAGAGCAGGGGTCAGGGGTCAGAGGTCACCAGTCCGAGATCAGGCAACCGAAAAGCTGCCTGTTCACAGGTTCCGCACATCCAACTTCGAGGAGGTCTGTAAATGGCCCTAAGGAAGCTTTCCCTTCTGTTTGCCGTAACTGCGGTTTCTGTCATCGCCATCTCCCTGGTCGCCGGATGCCAGGCCAACAAACCAGCGGCCACCGCCGCGGTTCCTGCCAGCCAGCTTCAGCCTTACACTGCCCCCGATCAAAGCGCCTCCGCCGGCGTCCCCACTGGCTGGCAAGTCACCAAGGGCCAGGAGACCGTCATCACGATGACCGGCCCGCAAGGTGAAACTGTCGCCCTCGGCAATACTCTCGTTGCCAAGAGCGGAGCCTTCAAGGCCGGCCAGCGTGGCTCCAATGGAATCGACCTCTCCATGCCCTACGCCGCCCCGCTCACGCAAAAGCTGACCATGATCATCCAGCAGAACGCGGCTGTCGCCGGCAAACCTGCGCCGCAGATCAACATCACCTCCGCCACTCCGATCCAGCTACCCGCGGCCCTCGGCCAGTGCGGCCGTTTCATCGCCGATATCAACGGCGCACAAGGGCAGATGAAGATCATGGGCGTTCTCTGCTCATTGCCGCTCGACTCCGGCGGCGCATACAAAAACATCATGCTCATGGCGCAGGCTCCCGCTGCCGTGGCGGCACAGTCCGCTCCCACCGCGCAAGCCATCTTCCAGAGCTACCGGATTCCCACCGCGTGGCTCCAGAAAAAGCTCACTCCTCACACCGCGCCCCCGCCCCCGCCGGCCAGGGCCGCAGCATCAGCAGCCATGATGAATAGCTCCACCATCCTGGGCGAGGCCGGCGCGGACAACAGCGCCAATTGCTTTGATCTGGCCGTGCTGCGCGAAACACCCACGTACCAACTACCCAGAAGCTGCGGCGGCACAAAGCCGGATTAGTCGTCAGAGGGCAGGGGTCAGATGCTCTGAATTTGTGGACCCATTTGAATACAAAAAATTGCTGAAATCTCTAACTACGGGACTCCATTGGGGTCGGCGCGCCGCTTTGTGTCGAAGTGATGCTTTGTATGTGTACCGAATTGACGATAGCTTGAATTGAATATCACCAGATTTCTCGAAATGTTCGGGTATGAGCGCGGTTTGCAGATTATATGGCGCCGTTTATGTACATTTTTCTCCTAGACAAATGGTGCTGTTTTGGGCGGGATGCAAAGACAAACGCGACTACAGATGCAGATGCAAATGCAAGAGCAAGAGCAAAAGCAGGTGCTTCGACTCGCTGCGCTCGCTCAGGATGACAGTCGGTTGTTGGTCGCTCAAGATGACACATCAAAAAAAGGAGATGGGACTATGAGGGAAAAACAGCGGACGTTCGAGAGACGGAAGTTGGACATGGAAATGCGATTTTTCAGAATGGCAGCAAAAGAGAAGAAACCTACGATGAATCTGCTTTGCACGGTGAGAAAGGTGATGGGGGTTCCGATGAAGGTGATGGCGCGGGAGATGGGCGTGAACCGCTCGGTGATCTTCCGCATGGAGCAGGGCGAGGTGCGGGGATCGATCTCGATGAATAATCTGGTGCGGGTGGCCGGCGCATTGGGCTGTCAACTAATCTATGGGATCATTCCGAGCGATGGGGGGACTCTAGAGCATATGGCGCACAAGCGATTGTGGAAAAAGTTGCTGAAGGAAGAAAGGGGTGAGGGTTAGGGGCAAGGGGTCAGGGATCAGATGGACGGCGGGGCAGGCTTGGTCTCTGGCTTCCGGATTGGCGATAGTCCGTAGAGTTATCATTCCGGGGAACGCTACGGCGTTTTTGGGGACCAATCCTCTGGGACTCGCTACGGGGTGAATTCATCAGCATCCCGAAGGAGGCCATTGGGATGGCAACAACTTGTGAAGACAAGTCTCGAGCGGTGCCGAGGGTCATTCGGAGTGGAGTGTCGTGATCGGATCGAGGCGCATGGCGCGCAGCGCAGGGACGTAACTGGCGGCGATGGCGACGGCGGTGAGCACGGCGGTCACGCCGGCGAAGGTGGAGAGATCGTAGGGCGAGACACCGTAAAGCAGGCCGGCCATGAGATGAGAGACAATAAGCGCGCCAACCAGGCCCACGCCGGCGCCGGCGGCGGCCAGAGTGAGGCCCTGGCGTAAAACCATCTTGAGGATATCGCGCCTTTGCGCGCCCAGCGCGAGGCGAATGGCGATCTCGCGCGATTGCTCATTGACCAGGAAGGAGATGGTGCCGTAGATTCCCAGGCCCGCGAGCAGCAGGGCAGTTGCGGCAAACAGCGCCACCATTTCCATGGAGAACCGCCGCACAGAAAGCGAAGAGGAGAGAACGTCGTCCAGGGTCTCCGCGTGGAAGACGGGAAGCTCCGCATCGACGGCCTGGACTTGTGTGCGCACCTGCGCGGAGATGGCGGCGGGATCGACCTGTCCGCGCAGGTAGAGCGCAAGAAACTTGGCGGGGCGCTGGTAGATGTCGAGGTAGATCTGCGGAATGCCGGCGTCTGCAAGCGATTCTGTGCGTGCATCGGCAATGACGCCGACGATGGTGGTCCAGTCCGGCCTGGCGCGGCCCAAACGGCCCAACAAATGCACTCGCTTGCCGACCGGATCCTCGCCCTTCCCATCTTTGCCTGGCCAGTACGTGCGCGCCGCGGCCTGGTTGATGACTGCGACCAAGGGCGTAGCTTCAAGGTCCTGGTCGACGAAGAGGCGTCCACGCACAAGAGTCATGCCCAGCACGTGGAAATATTCCGGTGAGACGATCGATGTATCGATCAGCGGAGGCTGGCTGCTTTGCACTTCCTGGCCTTCGTGAAGCAATGGAATTATTCTGCGATCATTCTGGCCATGGCCAAGGGGAATGGCCGCCCGATCGCTGACGGCGGCTTCTTCCACGCCCGGAATCGTCCGGTTGCGGCGCAGAACTTCGCGCAGCAACACGGCTTCCTGCGTGGCGGTCCGGTAAATGTCGGTTTTGGGATCGTTAGGATTCGGCAGCGAGGTCTCGATCGCCACGACCCGAGTGGGATTGAAGCCGAGTTGCACCTTGAACAAGTCCCAGAAGCTGCGCAGCAGAAGGCCGGCGGCGATCATCAGCACCAGGGAAAGGGCTAATTCACCAATCACCAGAACATGGCGCAAGACCGAGCGCCGCCGGGAACCGTTGGAGCCACGACCTTCCTGCCGGAGCGTCGCAGTCAAATTAAGTCGGCTTGTGAGCCACGCGGGGGCAAGCCCGAAGATGGTTCCGGCGGCGACAGAGACGACGATGGCAAACGCCAGCACGCCCCAGTTGATGGATATGTCATTGAGGCGCGGCAGGCTTTCGGGAACAAATTGCAGCAGGAATTTCCGGGCGCAGAAGAGAACCGCGAAACCAGTGATGCCGCCAAGTACGAAGAGTAACAAGCTTTCGGTGAGGAGCTGACGAATGAGGCGCATTCTTGCGGCTCCCAGTGCCTGGCGAACCGCCATCTCGCGTCCGCGCGCGCTGGCGCGAGCGAGCAGCAGATTGGCGACGTTGACGCAGCTGATCAGCAGGACCAGGCCGACCGCGCCGAACAGCAGAATGAGCGATTGGCGAACGTTGCCGACAAGAGACTCGGCCAGGGGAGTGAGGTGGAAAGTCCATTCGGCCTGGGGCGGATAATCCGCGGGATATTGCTTCTTCAACGATGCAACCAGGGCATCGAGACGCCCCTGCGCGGCCTCAGGCGAAAGACCGGGCTGAAGGCGCGCGATGGTCTCGTAGACCAAACGCGTGCCGCGCATCGGCGGCGTCCGGTCGGAAAATCCATCCGCCGCCCACAATTCGGTACTGACCTGCTCGCTGGTTTGGCCCTGGTCACGAAAGCTGGCGGGCATGACGCCGACAACATGAAAGAAATCGTTGTCAATGCGGATACTTTTGCCGAGAATGTGCGGGTCGGCGCCAAATGCGCGCTTCCAGAACCCATCGCTGATGACGACTTCGCCGTTGGAACCGGGTGTGGCGTCATGCGGATCGAAGGTGCGGCCCAACTGCGCGTCGACGCCGAGCACCGCGAAGTAGCTCGGTGAGACCGTCGCTCCGGCGACGCGCGTGGGCTGGCCGCTGCCGGTAAGAGTGTCGGTGCCGAAAAAGCAAAAGGACGCATATTGGAAGATTCCCGAGTTCTGGAGGTCTCTCAACTCAGGGATGGAGAAGCCGATGTCGTGCGCGCCCACGCCGGGAAGGTTGGCTTCAATTCGCACCAGTTCGCTGGGGTGGGGGTAGGGCAAAGGATGCAGCAGGGTTGCGTCGATGACGCTGTAGATGGCGGTGGTGGCTCCGACGCCGAGGGCGATGGTGGCGATGGCAATCAGGGAAAATCCGGGAGACCGGTGCAGCATGCGAAACGCGTAGCGGAGATCGAGGAGAAAATTCTCAGCAAGCGGAAGACCTTGCTCGGCGTTGTGGTGCTCGCGAATGGCCTGGGCCGCGCCAAGCTTCAGTGCGGCCTGCCTGCGCGCCTCGACGGGCGGCATGCCGGCTCGCAGGTTCTCCTCAGTCTGGAAGGCCACATGCTCGGCCATCTCTTCCTGGAGGCGCTGGTCGGCGCGCCTTCCGGTGGTGAAGTTCGAGAGGCGAATGAAAAAGCGGCGCAGGAATCTCATGGCAGGTCCTCTGCTTTGACTTCAAAGAAGCGCGCGATGATAGCCGTGGTCTGCATCCAATCGCGGGTCTCCGTCTGCAGCTGTTTGCGGCCTGTTACGGTAAGGCGATAGAAGCGGGCGCGGCGGTTGTTTTCCGATGTATCCCATTGCGAGGCAATCGAGCCTTCATTCTCCAACTTCAGCAGCAAGGGATAAAGGGCGCCCTGGTTGACAGCCAGAACATCTCCGCTGATCTGCTCGATGCGGCGGGCAATCCCGTAGCCGTGCTGCGGCCCCAGGGCATCCAGTGTCTTCAGGACCATCAGCGCAAGCGTTCCTTGCAATACGTCCGGCTTTTCTTTCATTGGGAGACCCACCTTTAGGTTTCCAACAGGAATAATGTCATGATTCCTGTTGGAAAGCAACAGAAAATTTTGCGCGATCTTTCGACGCCAAGTCCAGAAGAGCTGTCAGGAAACTGCCGGGAGACTGTTTATTGAGGACGCCGTAGTTGTGATTTCTAATGAAGAGTCGGCATATCGGAAGTAGCTGCATCGGAAGAGCGGGAATTTGAACGCGGCTTTGCTGCTTACACGATTCCTCAATTTTTCGATCAGTGGTTGGTGGCATGGCGAGAAACCGTGCTCTTTCAAAGCGAATTGGGGGTGGTCGATTTTTTGGTGGTGTCGAAACCCCGGCCTGCCAACCCGTACGCTCTGGGGCTCCGATGAACAAACGCAGGTCCTTCGACTCGGTCGCCGTGGCGACCTTCGCTCAGGATGACAGGTTGTAATTGCGATTGGGATGGCGGCCGGGGCGAATTTGGGATGGCGCTTCGCGGCGGGGTGGTTAGAATGGATGCATGAAACTGAACGGGAAGATCGTGTTGATTACCGGGGCCAGTTCTGGGATTGGGGCGGCTACGGCGGCGGCGTTTGCGGCGGAGGGGGCACGGCTGCTGCTCGCCGCTCGCCGCGCCGGAAAGCTGGCGGAGGTGGCTTCACTGGCGCTGGAGCGCGGTGCTGCGGCGGTGCACTCGATCGACCTGGACGTGCGCGATCGCCGGGCAGTGCAGGACGCGATTGACGCTCTGCCTGCGGAGTGGGCGGAGATCGATGTGCTGGTGAATAACGCCGGGCTCAGCCGGGGCCTGGAGAAGCTTTACCTGGGCAAGATCGAGGACTGGGAAGAGATGATCGACACCAACGTAAAGGGGCTTCTTTATGTCTCGCGCGCCGTGGTGCCGGGGATGGTGGTGCGCAAGCGGGGGCACGTGGTGAATCTGGGGTCGACGGCCGGGGAGATGACGTATCCGGGAGCGGCGGTTTATTGCGGGAGCAAAGCGGCGGAACGGGCGATCAACGACGGGCTGCGGCAGGATTTGCTGGGGACGCCGGTGCGGGTAACGACGATCGATCCGGGGATGGTGGAGACAGATTTCAGCCTGGTGCGGTTTCACGGGGATGCGGAGAGGGCTGCGAAGGTATACAAGGGGGTCACACCGCTGAAGGCGGAAGACGTGGCCGACGCGATTTTATGGGCCGTGACCCGACCTGCGCATGTGAATGTGGCGCGGGTGCTGCTTACGCCGGTGGACCAGGCCAACTCGCTGCTGTTTAACCGCGAACCCTAGAGGACCGCGGTGGTGGGGCTAACCCATGGCTTGAATCTGGCCTTCGATCATGGTGAGGGCGTCTTCAAGCGCCGCGCGACGTGCCGGGTTTGAGGTTTTCTGCGAGAGGATATTTTCCCGTTGCAGATTGAGGGCCTGCTTTTGCCGCTCCCGTTCGGTGCGGTGCTGTTCGGCTATGCGGCGAGCTTCTTCGCTCACAAAACCGTCGTCGGAGTCGACCTCCAGCTGTTGCAGGGTTTTTGCCATCGTTACCTCCAGGGATATACTTTTTTTTGAAGTAGGAACCCTGTCTTCTATTCTAGAGTGTTTGGCCGAGTTGTGTCCCATGGAGTGAATCCGGTTAGCCATGGAAGCGGGAAGGACTGAGCATGCGGGTATGGCAGATTTCGTCGTTTGGCGTTGATTCTTTGGAGTTTGCGGAGCGGCCGACGCCTGCCGCCGGACCCGGCGAGGTGCTGGTCAGGGTGCATGCAATTTCGTTCAATTATCGCGATTTGCTGGTGGTAAAGGGACTTTATAACCCGAAAATGAAGCTGCCGCGGATTCCGTGCTCCGACGGTGCGGGAGAAGTGGCGGCGGTGGGAGAGGGTGTGAGCCGGTGGAAGCCGGGAGACCGCGTGGCCGGGATCTTCATGCAGAACTGGCTGGACGGCGAACTGACCGGGGCAAAGGCGCGCGGAGCACTGGGCGGGGACATTGACGGCATGCTGGCCGAGTACGTGGTTCTGAAACAGACCGGGCTGGTGGAGGTGCCGGAGTACTTGAGTTTTCAGGAGGCGGCCACGCTGCCCTGCGCAGCGGTGACGGCGTGGAATGCACTGAAGGCTGGGAAGGTGAAGCCGGGCGGGACGGTGCTGATTCAGGGAACCGGCGGGGTTTCGATTTTTGCGCTGCAACTGGCGCGGCTGCGGGGAGCGCGGGTGCTGGGGATATCAAGCAGTTTTGAGAAGCTGGAGCTGGCGCATGCGCTGGGTTTGGACGCGAGCTTGAATTACCTGGACTATCCCGACTGGGAACGCTGGGTGCTGGACGAAACAGGCGGCGAAGGCGTGGACCTGGTGGTGGAGGTGGGCGGGCTGGCTACGTTGCCTCGCTCGCTGAGGGCGGTCAGAGTAGGCGGGGTGATTGCACAGGTGGGGGTGCTGAGCGGCTCGGCCGAGGCTGACGCGCTGCCGATTGTTTCACTGCTGCACAAAATGGCGCGCATTCAGGGGATTTATGTTGGATCGCGCAAGGACTTTGAGGATTTGAACAAGGCCATCACGCTGGCCGTGCTGCGGCCTGTGGGCGAGAACTTCCATTGGTCGCAGGCTCGCGAGGCACTGATCCGCATGGAAGAGGCGACACACTTCGGCAAGCTGGTGCTTACGGTGGGGTAAGAGCGACGGGCATCAGTGCGCGGCGATGACAAGGTGTTTGAAGTTGCTCTTCGGCCCAAAACGGACTCGTCTTGACCGGAATGGGCAGTTCGCATTTTCTGCTCAGCACGTTTGACCGATAATTCATCCTCTGCGCGTCGAAAGCCAATTTAATGTTGAGATGACCGCACCGGCCGAGGGTAACCTTCTGTCTGGGCGGGAATGAGGGTTCCGATGCCAAATTCTTCTGCCGAAAATCCTTCGCAAGCAGGGATGGTGAAAGACCTGAAGACCGCCATGACTGCCGAGGCGCTGGCGCACTCATTCCTCGACAATCTTTTCTTTGTACAGGGCAGGTCGCTGGAACGAGCCACGGTCAACGATCTTTATATGGCGCTGGCGCACACCGTCCGCGATCGCCTGGTGGAGCGCTGGATCCAAACGGTGAAAAACTACCAGGCGCAGGATGTGCGCGTGGTCTGCTATCTCTCGGCGGAGTTCCTCACCGGGCCCCACCTGGCCAATAATCTGATCAATCTGGGCATTCACGATGAAGCCGAGCAGGCCATGCGGAATCTGGGGCTGGATCTGAATGTGCTGATCGAGCAGGAGAAGGAGCCGGGACTTGGCAACGGCGGATTGGGGCGCCTGGCTTCGTGCTTTATGGACTCGTTGGCCACGCTCGACGTCCCCGCTATCGGCTACGGAATCCGGTACGAATATGGAATCTTCAACCAGCAGATTCGCGACGGCTGGCAGGTGGAGACCACGGACAATTGGCTGCGGCTGGGAAATCCCTGGGCGCTGGAACGCCCGGAAGACGCCTTCGAGGTAAAGATGGGCGGGCGGACGGAACGGCACACCGATCCCGGCGGCCGGCTGCAAGTGCATTGGATTCCGGAAAAGGTAGTTCGCGGGGTTCCGCACGATACGCCGATTCTGGGCTACAAGACCAACACCGCAAACACTATGCGGCTGTGGGCGGCGCGCGCCGTGGCGAGCTTCGATTTCGGCACCTTCAACACCGGTGATTTCTTTGGCGCGGTCGCCGACAAGGTTTCCTCGGAGAATATTTCCAAAATCCTTTATCCCAATGACGAAGGCTTTCAGGGCAAGCAACTGCGGCTGGCACAGCAGTTTTTCTTTGTCTCCTGCAGCCTGCAGCACATTCTGAAGATTCAGGGACACGCCAACCGTCCGCTGGCGGAGCTGCATCGCAACTTCGCTATTCAGATGAACGACACGCATCCGGCCATTTCCGTGGCCGAGCTGATGCGGCTGCTGATCGACGAGCACTCAATGGAGTGGGATGCAGCCTGGTACGTAACGCAGCATGCGCTCTCCTATACCAACCACACGCTGCTGCCCGAGGCACTGGAGCAATGGCCGCGCACCCTGTTCGGTTCCCTGCTGCCGCGGCATTTGGAGATTGTGGACGAGATCAACCGGCGCCACCTCGAAAATGTGCGGCAGAAGTTTCCAGGCGACGATGCGCGCGCGCAACGGCTTTCGGTAATTGACGAGAGCGGGGAGAGGTATGTGCGCATGGCTCACCTGGCGGCATTGGGCAGCCACGCCATCAACGGGGTGGCGGAGCTGCACTCTGAATTACTGAAGACTAACGTGCTGCGCGATTTTTACGAGCTTACGCCTGAAAAATTTTCGAACAAGACCAACGGCGTAACGCCACGCCGCTGGATGGTGCTGGCCAATCCTGGCCTGGCCTCGCTGCTGACCGCACGGCTTGGACCGGGATGGGTAAGGGATCTCGAAAAGCTGCGCCGGCTGGAGCCGCTGGCCGGCGACTTAGAACTGCACCGGGAATGGAGGGCCATCAAGCTCCAGAACAAGATGCGGCTCTCGGCCTACATTCAGGACCGGCTAGGCATCGCCGTCGAGCCTGAATCCATGTTTGATGTGCTGGTCAAGCGGCTGCATGAGTACAAGCGCCAGCACCTGCAGATTCTGCACATCCTCACGCTCTTCAAGCGCATCCAGCACGATCCGGACGCCGAGATAGTTCCGCGCGTTTTCATCTTCGGCGGAAAAGCCGCGCCCGGTTACCGCATGGCCAAGCTCATCATCAAGCTTATCCACTCCACCGGCGAAGCCATCAATGCAGACCCGCAGGTGCGCGGACGGCTCAAGGTGGTTTTTCTGCCGGATTACAACGTGAAGCTGGGCCAGCGCGTTTATCCCGCTGCCGATTTATCCGAGCAGATTTCTTTGGCGGGCAAGGAGGCTTCCGGCACCGGCAATATGAAATTTGCCATGAACGGAGCGCTCACCATCGGCACCCTCGACGGCGCCAACATTGAGATACGTGAGGAGGTAGGCGAGGAGAACTTCTTCCTCTTCGGACTGACCACGCGCGAGGTGGAGCAGCGCAAGCGACAGGGCTACAATCCCCGCGCGATCTACGACGCCAACCCCGAACTTCGCGAGGTGCTTGACTCGCTGCTGAGCGGAGAGTTTTCGCGCGGCGACAGATCGCTCTTTGAGCTGCTGGTCAACTCGCTGCTGAACGGCGACGAGTATATGCTGCTGGCCGATTACCAGTCTTACATTGACTGCCAGGACCGCGTGAGCGAGGCCTACAAGAACCAGGAAGAATGGACCCGCATGAGTATCCTCAACGTGGCGCGCATCGGGAAATTCTCCTCTGACCGCTCCATCCGCGACTACTGCGCTGATATCTGGAAGACCTGGCCGGTGAAGATTCAGCTGTAGGAAACCCTCGAAGCGCGCTGCTAAAATGAAGGCAATATGCCCGCCGCCGCGCTATCGCCTGAGGTTCTGGCCAAGTACGAGCCCGTCATCGGACTCGAAGTTCACGTACAACTGCTCACCGCAACCAAGGCCTTCTGCGGTTGCCGGAATCATTTTGGTTCGGCCCCCAACACCAACGTCTGCCCGGTTTGCCTAGGCCTGCCTGGCTCCTTGCCGGTGCTCAATGAGAAGGCAGTCGAGTTCGCCGCTCTGGCATCGCTGGCCATCAACTGCCAGGTGAGGGAGCGCTCGATCTTCGCGCGCAAGAACTATTTCTATCCCGACCTGCCCAAGGGCTACCAGATATCGCAGTACGACAAGCCCATCGCCGAACATGGATTCATTGAGATTCCCACGACGGACAGCGGCACAAAACGTATTGGCATCACCAGGCTGCATCTCGAAGAGGACGCGGGCAAGAGCCTCCACGACGGTTTTTCCGACTCCGACACGTGCACTTATATTGATCTGAACCGGTGTGGCACGCCGCTGGCCGAGATCGTCAGCGAGCCCGATATTCGTACTCCCGACGAGGCCTTCGAGTACCTGACCCGGTTAAAAGAGATCCTGCTTTACTGCGGCGTCTCCGACTGCAATATGGAGGAGGGTTCGCTTCGTTGTGACGCGAACGTCAGCGTCCGTCTAAAGGGCGCGGAGCGCTTCGGCACCAAGGCTGAAGTGAAAAACGTGAACAGCTTCCGTTTTGTGCGCGCCGCACTGGAGTACGAGATTGAGCGCCAGATTGAGGTGATCGAGTCAGGCGGGCGCGTGACACAGGAGAGCCGGCTGTGGAATGCAAATGAGGGACGCACCTACTCCATGCGCTCCAAGGAGCAGGCCCACGATTACCGCTACTTCCCTGAGCCCGATCTGCCGCCGCTGATCGTGAGCGCGGAGTTTCTGGCCGAGACGAGGAAAAAACTTCCCGAATTGCCCGAAGCGCGCCGCGCACGGATCGTCGCCGAATATGAACTGAGCATGCGGGATGCCGCCACACTCACAGCATCGCGCGAGTTCGCCGATCGCTTTGAAGCCGCCGCGCGCACTGCCCGCAATCCACGCCGCGTGGCCAATGTGTTGCTGAGCGAGGTTGGCGGCCGTCTGAAAGCTCTGAATCTCGAGCAGGAACAATCTCCGGTCTCGATGGGCGGCATTGTGTTGGCCGCCGATCTGCTGGATGAGGGCAAGATCAGTTCCAAGCAGCTCAAGCAGCTATTCGACGCGTGTTTTGAGAAGGGCGAAGACTTCGCCGCCGTTTATGAACGCGAGAAGCCTGAGCAGATCACCGACGCCTCGGCGCTGGAGAGTTTGATCGATCAGGTGATCGCCGCCAACCCCAAGCAGGTGGAGCAGTACCGCGCCGGCAAGACGACGCTGGCCGCATTCTTTGTGGGTCAGGTGATGAAGGCCACCAAGGGCCAAGCCAACCCGGCGCTGCTCAACGAACTGGTGACGAAAAAGCTGAGTGGGTGAAGCGAGCTTACTTCAACTTCAGCTCGCTCACATACTCCTTGCGCGTATCCCACGTGCTGATGGTCTTGGTGACGCTTTTCTTGCCGTCCTTCTCCGCCCATAGCTCGTGGTCTTCCGCCATATAGACCTGCGTGAAACGGTAGTGGCCTTCCGCGTCGGTGGTATAGCTGCGGATGGACTTGCTCTTCAGGTCTTTGAGAAAGACGGTGGCGCCAACGACCGGAGCGGAGGCCGCGTTCTCCACGGTTCCTCTCACTATCCGCTGGCCAAAATTCTGCGCATGCGCCATGGCCGGCGCCAGACCGAATCCGGCCTGGCCTGCGTGCGGTCCTATGGAGAAAATTCCTGTCGCCAAGGCGGCACATACCACCCCGAACGCAAATCTCGTGGAACAAATCCTCACTCTTCTTCCTCTTCCTCTTCTAAAAGATCTTCTTCGTCGTCGAGCAGATCGCCGTCCACTCGCGCCAACTCCAGCGGTTCAACGCCGACAACCTCATACTCTACCCCGCACTCATCACAGGCAACAACATCGCCTTCTTCCACTTCGTCCAATTCGATGTCTAATACATTCTCGCATTCAGGGCAGCTGGGCATGACAGCCTCCTCTCTTTCCAGAACATATTTCATTGCAGTAAATGGTCCTCCAACTACAACAACGATATCTTTAGGGAGAACCCGTCCTCAGGTCAAGTGGCACACATGGCAAAATCTTCGGGAAGTGTATATCCCCGATCATTACTTTGGGAATTCCCGTTCGAAATCCTTCCGGGGATGGTTCCGATGCGGAACCGCGCCGGATTGCCCTTATAGACGGCCAATGACATTTATACGCTCCAACGTTTAACCTGTTTACTACAATGCCAAGGATTGGCTCCAGTTCGTTTGCCTTCCCCGCCTTCAGCGGCGCAACCCGCCGGCTGGTTCTGTGGAATTTGATCGCGTACTTTGCACTGCTTCTGTTGCACGCGGCGTCGGCGAACAGTGCGGATCTGCTGAAGGCCGCACTTTCATTTATTCCAAGTGTATTTTTGCACGGATGGCTCTGGCAGCCCTTCACTTACAGCCTGGTTCACATTGGTATTTTTGGAACGCTTTTCGAGTTACTCTCGCTGTGGTTCCTGGCTGGATTTCTTGAGAGCGCGCACAGCTCAAGCTGGATCACCGGGCTCTATGCAACTTCAGTTCTTGGCACTGCAGCCGCGGCTACCGCTCTCTACACTGTTGGCCACACGCTCAAGCCCACGCTCGGCCAGGTTGCGCTGAATGGCTGCTTCGGCGGCATCTTCGGCCTGCTGGTGGCTATCGGCGTTCTCTACGGCGACGTACAGTTTATGCTTTTTCCACTGCCCATCGGTATCAAGGCACGCTACCTGGCGGCCATCTACGCGCTGGTTTCTATTGCCATGCTCTTCGGCCCGCAGGGCTTGTACGCATTTTCTGAATTGGGGGGGGCGCTGGCTGGGCTGTTCTTTATTCGCCTGGCTCCGAGGCGGGGATTCCCCTTCGCTTTCAGCGAGCATTGGTATGGACTGCGCAATCGCTATTACCGCTGGAAGCGCCGACGCGCCGCCCGCAAATTCGAGGTTTATATGCGCTCGCAGGGGCGCACAGTTCGCTTTGACGGCCAGGGACGTCAGATCGACGGCGATCCTGACGACAAGAAGCGATGGAACTAGAATTGGCTCTTCTCGGATTCGCTTCTGTCCCTGGGTCGGCAGGTTAAAATCTCTCTGAATGCAAAAGAAAATCGCTTTTCTCTTTCCGGGGCAAGGTTCGCAGGCGGTGGGCATGGGCCGCGAACTTGGAGCCCACTTTCCTATTGCCGCACAGACGTATGCCGAGGCCGACGAGGCTCTTGGCTTTCCGCTCTCCAAGGTCATCTTCGAGGGGCCCGAAGAGGAGCTGAAGCTCACCGAGAATACGCAGCCGGCTATTCTCACCGTCAGCGTGGCGGCCTGGCGCGTGCTCGCCCAGCACGGCGTGGAGCCGGCTCTGGCTGCCGGACACTCTCTGGGCGAGTGGAGCGCCCATGTGGCCGCCGGTACGCTCGGCTTTGCCGATGCGGTGCGCGCCGTGAAGGCTCGCGGACGGGCGATGCAACTGGCCGTCCCGGCGGGACAAGGCGCAATGGCCGCCGTGCTTTCGCTCTCCGCCGATCAAGTTGCGGAAGCCTGTCGAGAAGCCGCTGCCGAGACCGGACTGACTGTTGCCGCAGCGAATCTGAACTCGCCAGGCCAGACGGTGATCTCCGGAACATTGGCGGCCGTGGAACGGGCTGCGGCACTGGCAAAGGCCAAAGGAGCGCGGCGGGCCGTGATGCTTCCAGTGAGTGCGCCGTTCCACTGTGCGCTGATGCAGGCAGCGCAGGAAGAAGTGGCGCGCGTGCTTGGGGCGCTGAAACTGGCCGATCCTCGCATTCCCGTAGCCGCCAACGTGACGGGCAGGGTGGTCTCAACCGCCGCTGAGGCGCAGGACGCGCTGATTCGCCAGGTCACCGGGGCGGTGCGCTGGATGGAATGCGTTCAGTCTTTGCTTGGGGCTGGGGCGGAGGTTTTTATCGAGGTTGGGCCTGGAAAAGTGCTCTGTGGACTGCTGCGACAGATCGATCCGGCGCAAAAATCCCTGAATGTGGAAGACGCTGCGAGCCTGGAGGCTACGCTGGCGGCGCTGGCATAAGGAGAGGACACGCGCGCATAATCCGCGCGAGCACCTAACTTCAAGTTAGTCTATTTACACTTTGCCGGCTTGTTTCGCGTCCTTGACCAATTCTTCTGTGTGCCTGAGGGCATTCTGAGAGAGCTCGTGAGCCTTTTTGCTCAGTTCGTGAGCGGTCAGATGATCCGACTTGCTGTGCGCGGCAGCAGCGGCTTCGTGGGCATGCGCTGCCTGGTTGTGGAGTTCCGCTCCTCGATCGTGTGGGCTCTGGGGCATATTAATCTCCTCACATATTCGATGCCGGCCACGAGGCAAGGACCCGCTGAAGATTGATTGAAGCTGAGTCGTAGATTGGCTGATTAGGTCGCCACTACGGTTCGAGGGACAACTCCACTCCCTCGGGCGAGTAGTTCAGCTTATGGGTCTTTGGATCGTAGTCCAAATTGAGCGGCTTGCTCTTTCGCTCGTTAATAAGCACCGCGACCATCAGCACATTGCCATACATTCGCTCGGCCGCGATCTTGTGGCTGTGAATGGGACCGTATTCGTTCGCGTTGCTGGAGGGGCCCAAATCCTGCTGGAAGCGCTCAAAGGGATAAGCGCCATACTGCGCCAGATGCTGCTGCCATTTTTTGTCGTGGACCCAGATTCCGTAGGCCTTGGGCAGGTCGTTCTGCTCGACAGCCGTAAGTAAACCGTTCACAGCCGAACGGCCAAAGAGGTGGCTGTTCCAGTTCCACGGCCAGTCCACGGGCATTCCGGCCACCAGCCACCATCCCACGATCAGCGCCACAAAAAGGCCCGCGGCGGTATAGAGAGATAGACGGCGGCGGCGTTCGCGAGCTTCATTAAATACAGGAGCGTCGAGCAAGGTCATGGTACATGTTCCTCGAATACAGGATACGGCAAAAAAGCAGTGGTCAGTGATCAGTTATCAGTGATCAGTTGTCCCGCTCCATTCGACCTCCGGAAACTGACGACTGACAACTATCTTCGCTACTCTCTGCTATAAACCGTCCGGCTCTTCTCCGCTTGCCGTTCCAGGGCCAGTTCGATCAACTTTGTGATCAGGTCTGTGTACTTGACCCCTGTAGCCTCCCACAGCTTGGGGTACATGCTGATGCGGGTGAAGCCGGGCATGGTGTTTACTTCGTTGAGGAAAATGCGGTGCTTGCCGTCGGGCTCCATCAGGAAATCTACCCGCGCAAGGCCGGATAGGTCGCATGCGCGGAAGGCTGCTACGGCCATTTCGCGGATCTGCTTCGCTTGCGATTTGGTCAGTTTGGCCGGAATCATCGGCACCGAGCCTTCGGAAAGATATTTTGCTTCGTAGTCGTAGAACTCCTTGCCAGGAATGATTTCGCCCACTACGCTCGCCTGGGGATCATCGTTGCCCAGCACGGCAACCTCGAACTCGCGGGCTTTGGCTTGCCGGCCTCCGCGGTGGGTTTTTCCGCCCACACCCTGCTCCACCACCAATTTGCGATCGTACCTGGCGGCCAGGGTGAGCGCCGGGCCGAGTTCCTTGCGATCGTGGACTTTACTGATGCCCACCGACGAACCCAGGTTGGCCGGCTTCACAAAGACCGGGTACTTGAGCGCAGCCTCGACCTGGGCAATCGCCTTGCGCGGAGATTTTTCCCAATCGGCCCGGAGCAGCGTCACATGCCTGACGATGGGCAATTTGGCGTTGGCAAAGAGCCGCTTCATTACGTCCTTATCCATGCCCGCCGCTGAGCCTAGCACGCCGGAGCCGACGTAGGCGATGCCCGCAAGTTCAAAAAGTCCCTGGATAGTGCCATCCTCGCCGAAGGTGCCATGCAGCACGGGAAAAACCACATCGAGGGACTGGCCGCTGAGCGCGGCGTGGCTATCGATGGCCGATTGCGCCGCGACCTGACCGGCCGGCTCCGGAGCCAGTAGTGCCGGGGTGCCTCCGGCTAAAACCTGCGCACCGGGCGTAGACGCCGGATCGCCTGCACGCAGTTCTTTAGGCGCTTCGCCGGGAGCTGCACCCTCAAGCAATCCGTGGGCCGCCGCGGAGACCAGCCAATGCCCGGATTTGTTGATGCCGATAGGCACCACGTCGAACTTGCCGCGATCGATGGCCTCTAAAATTGAAGCCGCAGACAGCAGCGAGACCTCATGCTCGCCACTGCGCCCGCCAAAGATAATTCCCATACGAATTTTTTTTGTCATCTGGAAATTTGATCACCGTTACAATTGCACAAAATTCGGTACAGATTCAGTGTAGAACCACGGCATAGGTTCTCCTTTCCAAAATCTGTGGCTGAGCAATATTGACCTGGCAACTATCCGCCGACCGCTTAGTGTAGGGTGGATGTAGTTATATCTCTACATCGGCTATCGACCCAGGCAGACACAAGAGTAATAATGAGAACATCCAGGTTACCGGTGCATTCATTTCGCACACTGGCCCTCGGCAATTCCTCGTTCTGGGGTTATGTTTTCCCAAGACGCTGCCGATGGAAGAAATACGGATCAAGCAAAGGATCGCCGAAACGAACGAACTATCTCTTATGATGAGGCTGATTTCAGCCTTTGCGATCATTCTCGCGTGCGCCTCGGCTGCCGTTGTTGCGGAGCCCGCGCCGCTCAACACGCTGCACGCCATTCGTGCTCTTACCAACGCCGAGGCCAGTCGGCGCTTTCCTGTCGCTTTCGAAGCTACGGTTACCTTTTTCCGAAGCAATCCAAGATCGTTGTATGCGCAGGACGGCAATCAGGCCATTTGGGTAGATCTCGATAAGGATTTCAAGCTGGTACCCGGAGATCGCATTCTGATACAAGGAGTTACCGAATCGAGCTTCCGTACCGACGTGGAAGCCCATGACGTCACAGTGCTCCGTCATGGCAATCTGCCCAAACCGGAGCCCGCAACTTACAGGGAGCTGATCAACATTCAGCACCTTTGCAAGCTGGTCACGATTCTCGGGGTGATTCGCTCGGCGGATCTGGTGCCGAACACGCAGACCCATGAAGTCAGCGCCCGCATGGGCATGCTTGTGGATGGCGGTGAGATCGAAGTCTGGGTGGACACAGACGATGAGAACGCGCTCAAGAAACTGCTGAATGCCGAGGTAGAGATCACCGGGGTTGCCGGAGTAAGGTTTGACGGCAAGTTTCAGACCACGGGAATCATTCTTCATGTTTCCACACTGGCGAACGTGAAAATCCTTCATCAAGCAAAAGCCAGCCCGTGGTCACTCCCTATAACACCCATGGATCTGATTTACCAAGCTCATCATGTGCACGATTTCACGCAAAGGGTCCGGGTTGAGGGATCGGTCACGTACTATCAGCCGGGCTCGGCGATTGTGCTTCAGAGCGGCGATAAAAGCCTGTGGATCATGACCCGGACATACAGCGACATTCCGATCGGCGATCTCGTCGACGCAACCGGCTTCCCCGATCTGCACGACGGCTTTTTAACCCTGACCGGCGGCGAAGTACAGGATAACCATGTGCAGGCGCCCATCGCGCCACTACCAGCGACCTGGGATCTGCTTTCATCGAGCCGAAATTTATTCGACCTGGTCTCCATCGAAGGACGCGTGGTGACGGAGGTTCGGGCAGCTCAACAGGACGAGTACGTTCTGGCATCGCATGGACAACTGTTCTCCGCTATTTACCGTCATCCGCCTGCAGGCGGCCAGTCCCCGCTTCCCGCCATGATGAAGATTGCGCCTGGTTCCGTCATTCGCGTCACCGGCATCTGCATCCTGGAAGATTCCCATCCATTCGAATCGAATGCATCGCATGTATCGTTCAATATCCTGATGCGTTCGCCCCGAGATATCGCAATCGTCGCCGGACCGCCCTTGCTGAATGTACCCAACCTCATGCTTCTGGTTGGCTTGATGCTGATGGTCTTGGTCGTCGTGGGTACCTGGGGTTGGATCCTCGAGCGCAGAGTGCGGCAGAAGACGGTTGCATTAGCAGCCAGTATAGAGGCGGAGGCGGCGTTGCAGAGGCGTTCGGCACAGCTGGAAAAGAAGCGCAGCCGGATACTGGAGCACATCAACGGATCGCAACCGCTGGCTGAGATCCTTGAAGAAATCGCGGAGATGATCTCCTTTCGTCTGGATGGCGTGCCCTGCTGGTGCGAAGTCACCGATGGAGCAAGACTGGGTAATTATCCCCATCAACTGGATAGCCTGCGCATCCGTCGCGAGGAGATTCCCGCCCGTTCCGGCTCGCCGCTGGGTTCGTTCTTTGCCGGCTTCGGTCCTGGGACCCTGCCCGGTTCCCATGAAGCCGAGGCGCTCGAACTGGGGGCTCGCCTGGCCGCGCTGGCCATGGAAACCCGTCGGCTTTACACCGACCTGCTCCACCGCTCGGAGTTCGACCAGCTCACCGACATTCACAACCGCTTCTCTCTCGATAAACATATGGACGCCCAGATCAATGACGCGCGCGAGAAGGCCGGCATCTTCGGGCTGATCTATATCGACCTGGATGAGTTCAAGCAGGTGAACGACCTCTATGGCCATCAAGTCGGCGACTATTATCTGCGAGAAGTGGCGCGGCGCATGAAGCGCCAACTCCGCAGCCATGACCTGCTGGCCCGTCTGGGCGGCGACGAATTTGCGGTGCTTGTCCCCGCGGCACGCAGCCGCGCCGCTGTTGAGGAGATCGCTGTGCGCCTGGAACACAGCTTCGACGAGCCCTTTGCCGTAGAGGGTTGTGTGATACGTGGTTCGGCCAGCGTCGGATTTGCTCTCTACCCCGAGGACGCCACTTCGAGAGACGGCCTGCTGAAAGCAGCTGACGATGCCATGTACGCGGTAAAAAATGCCAGGAAGCAAATCGGGCCGATGCCGGCCAATCGGTAGCACTCGTGACCACTGGTTTTTCTTATACGTTCAGCAGTCAGGTCAGGCTTTTCCGCCTACTCCACATCGCTCGGGCTTCGGTGCGCCCGGAAAAATCCGATCGGAGTAAAATGGCGGCTAGCGGACTTTCATTGCCTTCATGGCGCAAATGGGGTACTGAAAACTCATCCCAGGAGTCATGAATTGGCCGAAAGCGGCCGATAAGATCTCGGGGCTAGGCAAAACATCGCCCTTTTTGCGGGATTCCCATGAAGAGGCTGATTCCAGCAATTGCGATTATTCTCGGATGGGCCGTAGCTGCTTCGGCAGCCACACCCGGCAGGCTCACCACCCTGCGCGCCATCCACTCCCTCACCCTCGACCAGGCCTATCAGGCGCTGCCGGTGGACTTTGAAGCCACGGTTACCTACTTCCGCGGGTACAGTCACTTTCTTACCGTCCAGGACGGAGACATAGCCGTTTTTATCAGGGTCACAACGGATGCCAGGCTGGTTCCCGGCGATCGCATCCGGGTGCGTGGAACCACTAAGGCGGGCTTCCGCCCTGATGTGGTGTCCAGCGACATCACAGTGCTCTACCACGGCGACGTGCCCAAACCCGTGCCCGCCACCTACGAAGAGATGGTCCGGGTGCAGCGCGACTGCGTGCTTGTCACCGTACGCGGCGTGGTTCACTCCGCAGATCTGGCGTTGGTGGCGAATTCCAATGTGCCCACTGCCCGTGTACTCCTGATCATGGATGGCGGCGCCGTTGAGGTCCATGTGGATACCGACGACGAGATCGCACTCAAAGGACTGCTGGATGCCGAGGTGGAGGTCACCGGAATCGTTGAGGGAAAATTCGACGGAAAATGGCAGATGACTGGACTCGGCCTCGATGTTTCCTCGCTCATGAATGTAAAAATTCTCCATCGCGCCGACGCCAGTCCATGGTCCCTGCCGGCCACTCCGATGGACAAGATTCTCGGCGGCTACCACGTCAAGAATCTCTCCCAGAGGATGCTGGTCCACGGAGTGATCACCTACTATCAGCCAGGCACAGCTGTAGTTCTGCAAAACGGCGATAAAAGCCTTTGGATCGCCACCCGGACCAGCGCGCCCCTGCGCATTGGCGACCAGGCCGATGCAACCGGCTTTCCCGGCGTGCTCAATGGCTTTTTGATCCTCACCCAGGGCGAAATCCGGGATAATCAAGTGTCGGCTCCCATCACCCCCCTGCCAGCCACCTGGCAGCAACTCGTACGCAGCCTTCATTTCTTCGATCTGGTCTCCATCCAGGGAAAGGTAGAGACTGAAGTCCAGGAAAGCGCACAGGACTTGTATGTTTTGTCCGTGGACGGCCGGGTGTTTTCAGCCATCTACCGCCATCCAGAAATCCCGGGCTTGAAGCCGCAGCCCATGAAGAAGATTCAGATCGGCTCCAAGGTCAATGTTTCCGGCATCTGTTTTTTTATTCTTGAGAACTCCAAGCCATACGACCACGAAGCGCCGTTCAATATTCTGATGCGCACCCCCGACGACATTACCGTCGTCGCCGGTCCTTCGTGGATCAGCGTAGACAGCCTTCTTATCCTGGTTGGCTTGCTGCTCGCCGTGGTGGTGGCCGTGGGCGCAAGAGGATGGTATATCGAGCGCAAGGTTCGCAGCAAAACAGCCGAGATGGCATACATTGAAAGACGGCGCAGCAGCATCCTCGAAGACATTAACGGCTCGCTACCCCTGGCGGAGATCATTGAGCATATCACTGAACTGGTCTCCTTCAAGCTGCATGGCGCGCCCTGCTGGTGCCAGATCGTCGATGGAGCGTTGCTGGGAAATTGCCCACCGAAGCTCGCCGACCTGCGCATCGTCCGACAGGAGATTGCTTCCCGTTCAGGCCCTCCACTCGGCGAACTCTTTGCCGCCTTTGACGCGCTCACCAAACCCACCGCCGCTGAATCTGAGGCTCTCTTTAAGGCGGCCGCCCTGGCCACACTGGCCATTGAAACCCGCCGGCTTTATTCGGACTTAGTCCACCGTTCGGAGTTTGACTTGCTCACCGACATCCACAACCGCTTCTCTCTCGACAAGCATTTGGACGCCCTGATCAATGAGGCGCGCCAGAAGGCCGGGATCTTCGGGCTGATTTACATTGATTTAGATGAGTTCAAGCAGGTGAACGACCTCTATGGCCACCAGGTGGGCGACTTTTATTTGCAGGAGGTGGCGTTGCGCATGAAGCGCCAGCTTCGCGCCCACGATCTGCTGGCGCGGTTGGGCGGCGATGAATTTGCAGTGCTTGTCCCCACGGCGCGCAGTCGCGCCGCTGTCGAGGAGATCGCCGTGCGAATGGAACACTGCTTCGATGAGCCCTTTGCCGTGCAGGGCGATGTGATACATGGTTCGGCCAGCGTCGGATTTGCTCTTTACCCCGAGGACGCCTCAACCAAAGACAGCCTGTTGAGCGCGGCCGACTCCGCCATGTATGCGGTCAAGAATTCCAAGAAGCAAATCGAAACCATCAAAGCCTAGTGAGAGCAATCCGGTTCCGCCGTTTATGTCTCAATATGAAACGAGGCCCGGCTTGCGCCGGGCCTCGTTTGCGGTTGTGGATTAAGTTGATCTGAAAAGCCTGTCCAAAGATTGCTGAAGGACGGGGCTTTTACTCTGCCGCCATCTCTTCGGCTTCGCCTTCCTGGCGCATCAGTTCCAGCTCACGCTCGGCCGCTTCGATCTCCGCGTTCACTTCCTGTTGTACGCGGACCGCCGCTTCTTCCAGTTCTGGTGATAGCTGGACGTTGCGGTAGTACTCCAGGCCCGTGCCGGCGGGAATCAGCCTTCCCACGATGACGTTTTCCTTCAACCCGCGCAAGTTATCGATAGCCCCGTTGATGCTGGCTTCGGTCAGTACTCGGGTCGTCTCCTGGAAGCTGGCAGCTGAGATAAAGCTGTCAGTGGAGAGCGAAGCCTTGGTGATGCCAAGCAGCAGCGGACGCCCGGTCGCCGGACGGCCTCCTTGCATCATCACCCGATCGTTCTCCTCACGGAAGCGGAAGCGGTCCACCTGCTGCTCGAGCAGGAAGTTGGTGTCGCCCACATCGTCGATCCGAACCCAGCGCAGCATTTGCCGCACGATCACTTCAATGTGCTTGTCAGAAATGGCCACGCCCTGGAGACGGTAGACTTCCTGGATCTCGTTCACCAGGTAAGCCTGCAGTTCCTTTTCGCCCAGCACGTCGAGAATGTCGTGCGGGTTCAAGGGGCCGTCCATCAGCGGGTCGCCGGCGCGCAAACGCTCGCCTTCCTGCACGTTTACGTGAATGCCGCGCGGCACCGAGTATTCCTTCTCGTCACCGTTGTCCGCAGTCACGTAAATCTTGCGCTGGCCCTTGGCCACTTCGCCAAAGCGGACCACACCGTCGATTTCGCTGATGATGGCTGTCTCACGCGGCTTGCGCGCTTCAAACAGTTCCACAACGCGCGGCAGGCCGCCGGTGATGTCCTTGGTGCGCGTGCTCTCCTTTGGAATCTTTGCGAGCACGTCGCCCGGACCCACCTCTTCGCCGTCCTGAATCATCAAGTGAGCGCCGCGAGGCAGCAGGTAGCGCTTGTGCGCCTTAGCGTTCTTCACCACAAAGGCCGGCTGCCGCTTTTCATCGGGAGAATCGGCTACCACCCAGCGCGAGAGGCCGGTGACTTCATCGACTTCTTCGTTGAGCGTGATGCCTTCCTGCAGGTCCTTGAACTGCACCGTGCCGCCAATCTCAGTGAGAATGGCGTAGGTGTAAGGATCCCACTCGGCCAGCACCTGACCCAGTTTCACGTGTGCGCCGTCCTTCACCTTGAGGCGCGCGCCATAAACCACCTGGTAGCGCTCCTTTTCACGGCCTCGGTCGTCCACGATGGCTACCGATCCTGAGCGGTTCATGGCCACCAGTGTGCCGTCTTTGCTCTCCACGTGATTCAGGTTGATGAAGCGCACAAATCCGTTGTTCTTGGCGTCGAGACGCGACTTGTCGGATACGCGGCTGGCCGTTCCGCCGACGTGAAAGGTACGCATGGTCAACTGCGTTCCCGGCTCGCCGATGGATTGCGCTGCGATCACGCCGCATGTCTCGCCCAGTTCCACCATGCGACCGGAGCCGAGGTTGCGCCCGTAGCAGAGAGCGCAGACGCCGCGACGCGACTCGCAGGTCAGCACCGAGCGGATCTTCACCTTCTCCTTGCCTGCTGCCTGAATCGCCGAAGCAATATCCTCGTCGATGCCCTGGTTCAGATCCACCACCACGTTGCCGTCGTAGTCCTTGATCCTCTCGAGAGATACGCGGCCGATGATGCGATCACGCAATTCCTCGATGATCTCACCGGACTCGACGATCGAGCCAACGTAGATGCCCTCCATGGTGCCGCAATCGTATTCAGTCACGATCACGTCCTGGGCAACGTCGACCAGGCGGCGGGTCAGATAGCCGGAATCGGCCGTCTTGAGCGCCGTATCGGCCAGGCCCTTGCGCGCGCCGTGTGTCGAAATGAAGTACTCGAGCACGGTAAGGCCCTCGCGGAAGTTCGCCGTGATGGGCGTTTCAATCACTTCGCCTGAGGGCTTGGCCATCAGTCCGCGCATGCCGCTAAGCTGGCGAATTTGCTGCTTCGATCCACGGGCGCCCGAGTCGGCCATGATGTAAATCGGATTAAATGCGCCTTCGTCGTCTGCCTTCTTCATGTTGCCAAACATTTCGTCGGCCACCTGATCGGTCACCGCCGACCACATCTGGATGACCTTGTTCGATCGCTCGCCATTGGTGATGGCGCCGTCCATATACTGCTTCTGGACCTCGATCACCTTCAAATCGGCGTCGCGCACCACCGTGTATTTGCTGTCCGGAATCACCATGTCGTCCAAGCCAACGGAAAGACCCGAGCGCGTGGCGTATTGGAAGCCCAGCTCCTTGATGCGATCGAGCATGCCGACCGTCACTTCGAGACCCAGGTTCTGGTTGCAGTAGTTCACCAACTGGCCGATGCCCTTTTTCTTCAGCAGGCCATTGACGAACGGCATTCCCTGCGGCAGCGCGTCGTTAAGAATCACGCGCCCTACCGTGGTGGAGATGTACTGCTTGTTGAAGTCCACGGGCTCGACGTGCGTCAAGTCCTGGTCGTCATAGGCAGTTGTCATGTCCAGCACCTTGCCCGTATAACGTAGCCGGATGGGCGAAAGCGTCTCCACTTCCTTGGCTTCGAGCGCCATCAGGATCTCTTCAGTGTTGGCGAAGACACGGCCTTCGCCCTTGGCGCTCTTCTTGGCCTTGGTCAGATAGTAGATTCCCAGCACCATATCCTGCGAAGGAACAGTGATGGGCTGGCCAGAGGCCGGCGAAAGAATATTATGCGAGGCCAGCGTCAGCACGCTGGCTTCAATCTGCGCTTCAGGCGACAGAGGAATATGAACCGCCATCTGGTCGCCGTCAAAGTCGGCGTTGAAGGCCGTGCAGACCAGCGGGTGAATTTTGATGGCCTTGCCCTCAACAAGCACCGGCTCAAAGGCCTGAATGCCGAGGCGGTGAAGCGTGGGAGCGCGATTGAGCAGCACCGGGTGATCCTTGATGACCTCTTCAAGAATGTCCCACACCACCGGGTCCTGCATCTCCACCATTTCTTTTGCCTGCTTGATGGTGGTGCAGTGGCCGGTCTGTTCCAGCCGATGATAGATGAAAGGCTTGAACAGTTCGAGCGCCATCTTCTTTGGCAGCCCGCACTGGTGCAATTTCAATTCAGGTCCAACCACGATAACCGAACGGCCCGAGTAGTCGACGCGCTTGCCGAGCAGATTCTGGCGGAAGCGACCTTGCTTGCCCTTGAGCGTATCGGAGAGAGACTTGAGCGGACGATTGTTGGCGCCGCGCAGAACGCGGCCGCGACGGCCGTTATCGAAGAGCGCGTCAACGGCCTCTTGAAGCATGCGCTTTTCGTTGCGCACAATCACTTCAGGCGCGTGCAGATCCATCAGCTTCTTCAACCG
>Ga0187871_10000413_pt1 | contig 41255 bp, 38 predicted proteins | sample June2016WEW_16_1_FD_132988 | JGI IMG/M metagenome (GOLD analysis project Ga0187871, IMG submission 132988) | Peatland microbial communities from SPRUCE experiment site at the Marcell Experimental Forest, Minnesota, USA - June2016WEW_16_10 | ecosystem: Environmental > Terrestrial > Soil >...
ACGCCGCCGAGGATGACAACGACCACGAGAGCGACGATCAACGTCGTGTTGCGAGTTCGATTCGGATCGGTCGGCGCTGCGCGAGTCGCACTGGGAGCGACGCGCGGCGGCGTGATGGACGTCGCGCCGTCCTGACCGCCTCTGAGTCTCCCGACGTCACCGACGATCGTGGTGATGTCGCTCGACGGCGTCGAGCGAGTCCACGGTGAGCGAAACGCGGGTGCGGCCAACATCGTCGAGACATCGAGGGCACTGAGGCGGTCCTCGGGTGCGCTCGCGAGCATCCCGGTGAGGAGCAGGCGCCACGGCACGGGGAGATCGTCGGGCAGCGTGACCGGCCCGGCCAGTCGTCGGGCCAGTACCTCGCTGGGCGTGCCGGCGTAGACCCGCTCACCGGTGAGGCATTCGAGTAGGACGATGCCGAGCGACCAGACGTCGGCGCTCGGGCCCACGGCGTGGTTCTCCAACTGCTCCGGCGCCATGTACGTGGCGGTCCCGAGCATTGTCCCAGTGAGCGTCAGGGTCGAGGTGTCGACCAGTCGGGCGATGCCGAAGTCGGTGAGGCGAGCAAGTCCGTCGGCGCCGATCAGAATGTTCGCCGGTTTGACGTCGCGGTGCACCACTCCCTGAGCGTGCGCGTAGGCGAGCGCGTCGGCGAGTGACGATCCCACGGAGGCCGTCTCGGCTGTAGTGAGGGGACCGTGACGAAGCAATTGATCGAGGCTCTGACCGTCGACGAACTCCATCACCAGATAAGCCATGTCCCCGTTGACGCCGGTCTCGAAGAGCTGCACCAATCCAGGGTGCGAGAATCGTCGTAGCGCCTGCGCCTCCTGAGCCAGGCGTTGGGCGTACTCGCGGTCGGGCGAACGAACGATCTTGATCGCAACGTTGGTGCTGTTCACCTCGTCGACGGCGCGAAAGACGTCCGACATCCCGCCGCGGCCGAGCAGTGTGCCGAGTCGATATCGTCCGTCTAGAAGTTCGCCGGTCGTACTCATCTCGTCAACGCCGAACCTTTCATAGGACAGCGCGTCGCATACGGCTTCACCACGGGGCCGTCGGAACCAAGGAAACTGATCACGGGTGACGGCGCCCGGTGAAGCAGGCAACGTGGAAATGCACTGAACTGTTGCTCCAATCTAATCCAATAGCGTTCAATCGATGGCCGGCGCGACCTGGACAAACGACGACGAGGCGGCGTGTCCGGGGCGACCGTTAAATCGAAACGCACTCGCATATGTTGGTTAAACGAGCGGGGAAGGTGATCGGCGCGTGAAGGGAATCGGTCGACAACTCGCGAGCGTGATCGCAATACGCCCAAGAAAAAATTGTCAAAAATGTGGCGCCGGCAAAACTATTGTAAACGCTTACTTTTCGAGTAATTTCGATGACTTTCCTTGCAATATAAGGGTTTTACTGACTTGACAGAGAGGACCCCCCTGTGTATTTTGTAAGCGGTTACAGAGACAACAGTGCGTTGTCGATGTTGGGGGACCAAGGGGACTACGTGGTTGATTCGCAGCCAACGATTTACGACGTCGCCCAGAGGGCTGGCGTTTCGATCGCGACGGTCAGCCGGGCCCTCAACTCCCTCTCATCCGTGCGTCCCGCGACGCGCGACAAGGTCCTAGCGGCGATGCGTGAGCTGGAGTTCGTACCGAACTCGGTCGCGCGAGGTCTTTCGAGCGGGAAGCACTGGATCCTCGGACTGGTCTTCATGCAGACCGCGGTGGACAACAACGTCCTCGCGGTCGAAGAGGCCAGTCTCCTCTATACCGACATCGTCATCCGTGGCGCCGAGGCACGTGCCGCCGCGCACGGCTATTCACTCCTCCTCTGTGGCGCGGGCGAGAACAATCCAGCCGGCATGACGCCACTACTCAACCTGACCGGCACCGTCGACGGACTGATCATGCTCGATCGCGTCATGAACGACGACGACGTCGCGGACCTCTCTCGTCGTATTCCCGTGGTCCTGCTCGCTGGCGCCGGAGAGTCTTCGTCGGCGATCACGGTGCGCGTCGATAACGAACAGGCGATGCGCAGCCTGGCCCAACACTTCATCGACGCGCACCACGTGAAGCGCGTCGGCTTCGTCTCGGGTCACGAGGGCAGCCCGGACAGCGTGGCGCGCGAGGCGTCGTTCAAGATCGCCGTGAGAGAAGGCGGTGTGACGCTCGCCGACGTCGACGTCCTCAAGTCCGATTGGACATCCGCGGGCGGCGAGAGTGCGATGCGTGCACGCTTGGCGCTGGACGAGCCCTTGCCGCAGGCAATCGCGTGCGCGAACGACCAGACCGCCGTCGGGGTTATCTACGCGTTGCACGCCGCCGGGCTTCGCGTACCCGAAGACGTGTTGGTGACGGGCTTCGACGACATCACCCTGACGCGATACTTCAAGCCGCCGCTCACCACGATCCGCCAGTCCGGGAGTCTCCTTGGTGAGGTGGCCGTGGATGCCCTGCTCGCGACACTCGATAACGCGGAGCTGGCGCGTCGCACGATCGTGCTGCCGACCGAGTTAGTTGTGCGTGAGAGCTGCGGTTGTGCGCCGGTGTCTGAGTCGCCGACCGAGATCTACAAGACGGTCGTGGCGCCGACCATGGCGGTGAGCTAGATGCGACTGATCGGCCGAAAACTCGGGCTGTACGCGCTCACCGCGTGGGTCGCGATCACGGTCAATTTCATGTTGCCCCACTTCATGCCGGGCAATCCGATTCAGACGATGATCGGCAAGATCACGGGCACGGTGACGCCACAAGAGATCAACGCGATCCGCAAGGCCTTCGGCGGGGGCTTGAATCGACCGCTGCTCGCGCAGTACGTCACCTACCTTGAACAACTCGCGCACGGCAATCTTGGTTACTCGCTCACCATGGGTGCGTCAGTCAGTTCCATCCTCAAGTCCTCGGTGCTCTGGACCATCGGCTTGATCGGCATCTCGACGATTCTCAGTTTCTTGCTCGGTACGGTGTGCGGGGCCCTGCTCGGTTGGACGCGCGGTTCCCGCACCGACTCTCTGATTCCACTCGCCACGTTCTTTCAGGCGGTGCCGTACTTCTTCTTCGCGACCGTGATGCTCCTCGTGTTCGGCCTCAATCTGCACTTGTTCCCGGTGCTCGGTCCCTACAACGAACTTGTTCTTCGACCGGGATGGGACTGGGCGTACATCGCGAGTGTCCTGCGCTACGCGGAACTCCCGGTGATTTCGATCGTGCTCAGCTCGGTCGCCGGATGGATGCTCGGCATGCGCAACATGATGATCACGATGGTCGCCGAGGACTTCGTGCTCATGTCGATCGCCATGGGACTGCCGAAGCGCAAGGTGATCTGGGCCGCGGCGCGCAACGCCGTGCTGCCGAGCATCGCGAACCTCTCATTGGCGATCGGACTGGTCGTCTCGGGCGCGTTGATCGTCGAACTGGTCTTCAACTACCCGGGTGTCGGTGACCTTCTGTTGAACGCGGTCCAGAGTCAGGACTATCCCTTGATCGAAGGGATCTTCCTCTGCATCACGTTGGGCGTTCTGGCGGCGAACTTCTTGGCCGACCTCGTCTACCTCTGGCTCGATCCTCGGACGAGGACGGTAGCGGCGCCATGAAGAAACTACGCTTTCCTCGCTCGCCCAAGGTCATCGTCGGGCTCGTCATCCTCGGCTTCTTCCTGTTGCTCATGGTCTTCGGGCCGTACCTCGCGCCGTACAGCCCCGACAACACCTCGTTCGCACCACTCCTGACGCCGTCGGCGCACCACTGGTTCGGCACCACCAGCCTCGGGCAGGACATCTTCTCCCAGACGCTCGTGGGCGCGCGAGCCACGATGGTCGTCGCGTTGATCGCGGGCCTCGTGGCCACCACGCTGTCTATCGTCATCGGCGTGTCCGCCGGTTACCTCGGCGGGTACACCGATGACGGGCTGACGTTGATGTCCAACGTGTTCCTCGCCCTTCCGGGGCTCCCGCTCTTGATCGTGATTGACAGTTACCTGCCGGTGAACAGTCGCTCGAACTCGGTCGTCATCGGTCTGATCATCTCATTGACCGGCTGGGCGTGGGGAGCTCGAGTACTACGAGCGCAAACCATGTCACTGCGCAATCGAGACTTCGTCGAGTCCTCGAGGATCATCGGCGAGCGAAAACTGCGGATCATGTTCTCCGAAGTCGCGCCGAATCTGTTGCCGATTCTGGCGTCATCGTTGCTCTTCACGATCCTCTATTCGATTGGCGCGTACGTCACCCTGGCCTACATCGGACTCACGAGTAGTTCGGTGTGGAACTGGGGCACGATGCTCTTCTGGGCCCAGGCGAACAACGCACCACTGTCGGGCGAGTGGTACTGGTTCGTGCCGCCGGGTATCTGTATCGCCTTGGTCGGCACGAGCCTCGCCCTGTTGAACTTCGGCATCGACGAATTCATCAACCCGCGCTTGCGTGCGGGTGGTCTGAGCGGTCGACAGCGACGGCGTTTGGGCATGCCCCGTCGACAGCGTCTAGGACTCACACCCGTCAACCGCAGGCCCGCGAACGCTCCCCGTCTCGCGCCGACGACGAATGCGGTGACGCCATGACGACCGAGTCCATGGGTATCGACCGTGACGTGACGACTGACGTCGTCCGGACGCCCACGATCGCGACGGCGACGAAGAGTCGGGCGATGGTGAACGGCGCAGCCGACGAGCGCATCCTTGACGTTCGCAACTTCAGCGTCGACTACGGATGGGGCGAGAGCGCGGTGCGCGCCGTCGACAACGTGGACCTTCACCTCGAGCGTTCGAAGGTGCTGGGCATCGCGGGCGAGAGTGGGAGCGGCAAGTCCACGCTGGTCTACGCCATCACCCGACTCCTCCGGGCCCCCGGCGTGATCACCGGTGGCGAGGCTCGCTTCAACGTCGTCAACGAGGACGGAACCGAACGGATCGTCGATCTCGTGAACGCGAGTGAGCAAGAACTCCGGATGATTCGTTGGTCCAATATCTCCATCGTCTTGCAGAGCGCCCTGAGCGCGCTCAATCCGGTCATTCGGGTCGGCGCGCAGTTCGAGCAGGTTCTCAAGAGCCATCGACGAGAGATGTCGAAGCACGAACGTCGCAGGCGCGCCGCCGAACTTTTGGCCCTCGTCGGCCTCTCGGAGGACCGCCTCGACCGGTACCCACACGAACTCTCCGGCGGACAGCGACAGCGGATCATGATCGCGCTCGCGCTCACCCTCGACCCGGAGCTCGTCATCATGGACGAGCCGACGACGGCGCTCGACGTGGTCACGCAACGCGAGATCATCAGCGAACTGTTCGAACTGCGTTCGCGCTTCGGATTCGCGATGATCTTCATCACGCACGACCTCTCTTTGCTTACGGAGCTCGCGGACGAGATTGTGGTCATGTACGCCGGCGCCTTGGTCGAACGGGCCACGTCGCGGGAACTCTACGAGGCGCCTCGTCACCCCTACACGTTGGGCCTTTTGAACTCCTTTCCTCCCATGCACGGCGAGCGAAACCTCCTCTCGGGTATTCCCGGGTCACCGCCCGACCTCGCTCATCTGCCCACCGGCTGCAGCTTTCATCCGCGGTGTCCCTATGCGATGGCTCGGTGCTCGAACGAGACGCCACCGCTCGTCGACGTCGGCGAGTCCGGTCGGTCGGTGGCCTGCTGGCTCCACTCTGGCGACGCCGGTGTCGTGGTCCCGGTCGAGCTGCGTCGCGCGAATCCCGACGCAATGATCGCCGAACCCGGAGAAGTGTCATGAGCGACGAAACCATGAGCTCGGCGCAGCTGGCGGCACGCCACCTCACTCGCCACTTCACCGTGCGAACGCCCGGGCAGTTGCGAAACGCCAAGCGGATCGTGCGCGCCGTCGATGACGTCAGCCTCGATCTCGATGCGGGCAAGGTCGTGGGGGTCGTGGGCGAGAGTGGTTCGGGTAAATCGGTGCTGGCGCGAATGCTGGCGCGCATCATCACGCCGACCTCAGGGGAGCTCGTGTTGCAGGGTACGCCGATCGCGATCAAGTCCAAGCGAACGCTGGACTACACCGCTCAGGTTCAGTTGGTCTTGCAGGACCCGTTCGCGTCGATGAATCCCGTACACCGGATGAGTCACAATCTGATACGCCCGCTACGGATCCACGGTGCGTCGAAGGCCGACGCGCCGCAACTCGCCGAGGCGGCGTTACGGCGCGTCTCGCTCGAACCGCCCGGCCGGTTCCTCGAGAGTTATCCGCACGAGCTCTCGGGTGGTCAGTTGCAACGCGTCTCCATCGCTCGAGCGCTCTGCGTGGAGCCCAAGGTGCTGCTGGCCGATGAGCCAATCTCAATGCTCGACGTCTCGGTTCGCTTGGGCGTGCTGAACCTCCTTCGCGGACTGTGCGACAACGACCAACTGGCCATCCTCTACATCACGCACGACATCGCCTCCGCGCGTTACATCGCCGACTCGATCATCGTCATGTACGCCGGACAGGTCGTCGAGCAGTCGCGCGGCACGGCGCTCGTCGATGAACCGACCCACCCCTACACCCAGCTGCTCATCGCCTCGGTCCCGGACCCGTCGGACCCGACGCGCGACGTCCCGACGACGGGTGAGCACGCCCAGACCCAGGTCGCGGACGTGGGCTGTCGTTTCAGCCCCCGATGCCCACACGTGATGGACCGGTGCCGCGTCGAAGAGCCACCGCAGTTCATCGTGGGCGAGAGTCATACGTCGAAATGTTGGCTCTACGCCGATCACCAGACCGCAGTCGAAGTGGCGCTTTCAACGCGCCGGAAGGAGGGGGAGAGCGCGACGACATGAACCACTTCGAATAGAGGGCCGCGAGGACGAACTCGTCCTGGTGGTCGGAAAAATCGCGAAGGTCCAACCGGCCTCGCGTTTGTTAAGTAGGGACCCACACGGTTCACACAAAACGTCGGCGCAAGCCGGCTGGACACTATCAATATAAAGGAAAAATATGTTTAAAAGAGCTTTCGTGATCTGCACGGCGATGTCGTGTTTGACACTAGGCATTGTCATGAGCGCGGGTCTTCAGGCCGCCTCGGGGGCGAGTACCACGTTGACGTTGGAGAACAACACCGGTGTTACCTTCACCGATAACTTCAATCCACTGGACTCGACCTCGTTCGCACACGAGATGAGCGTGAGTTCACTTATCTACGAGCCACTGTTCGAGTTCGACTCGCTCAAAGCGGGTGTTCAGTACCCGTGGCTCGCGACGAAGTATGAGTGGTCCAACGGTGGTAAGACCCTGACGTTCACGATCCGCACCGGTGTGAAGTGGAATGACGGAACGGCCTTCGGTCCCGCCGACGTGGCCGCGACGTTCAACCTGGTCAACACCGTTCCGGCCGCGAACATCTTCGGACTACCGGCGTTGGCGAGTCCGGCGACGGTCTCGGGTGACACGGTAGTGCTCACCTACGCGCAACCGGAGTACGCCAATATCGTGGCCATCGCCGGTACGCAGTTGATGCTGCCTGCCAACTTCGGGACGGTTAATTCGCCCGCGAACTCGGCAACGGTGACGAACCCGGTCGGTACCGGCCCGTACGAGCTGAACAACTACACCTCGACACTGGTGAGTTACAAGGCCAACCCGAACTACTGGGGTGGTACGCCGGCGGCGAGTGCGATCAACGTTCCCTCGTACGCGTCCAACACGGACGCCGCGACCGCGCTAGCGAGTGGGCAGTTGGACTGGGCTGGTAACGACATCGAAAACGTCAACAAGATCTTCGTGGACGTGAACAAGTCGACCAACCACATCTACTTTGCGCCGGGTTCTACGGTGACACTGGAGTTCAACATGACCAAGTGGCCATTCACCAACGTGGCTGTTCGTCAGGCCATCTCGGCCGGTGTCAACCGCGAAGCGCTCAGCGTCAAGGGTGAGACTGGTTACGAAGCGCCGGCGACGTCGCTGAGTGCACTCATCTTGCCGAGCCAGGCGTCGTACCTCGATTCGATCTACAAGAACGACATCAAGTCGACGAACCAGCCCAAGACCGTCGCGTCGATCATGAAGAAGGCGGGGTTCAAGAAGAACCACCAGGGTTACTACGCGTTGAAGGGCAAGGTCGTCAAGTTCTCGATGGAGGACCCGACCTCGTACTCTGACTACTACGCGGACATCCAGCTGATGTCGTCGGAACTGAAGTCCGAAGGCATCGACGCCACGGTTGATGGTGTCGAGGCGTCGCAGTGGTACACCGACTCCGCCGACGGCAACTTTGACTCGATTGAGCACTGGGGCAATGGTGGGACCGACCCGTACACGCAGTTCGACAACTGGCTGGACTACAACAACTCGGCAGCGATCGGCAAGAACGCGAACGCCGACTACGGCCGTTACCACAACGGTCAGGTGCAGTCCTTGCTGGCGAAGTTGTCCACGACCGACCCGTCGGACACGGCTGCCGTAAAGGCCGCCACGTTGCCCCTCGAGAAGATCGAGGCAACCACGTTGCCCGTCGTGCCGCTGCTCTATGGCGCTGACTGGGACGAGTACAGCACGGCGAGCTTCACCGGATTCGTGACTGCGGCCAACCCGTACGCGGACCCGTCGCCGAGCGACCCTGAATTGCCGTACATCTTGATGCAACTCAAGGCGTCGTAATTGATCACCTCCGCGTGCGAGCTAGGAGTTCTCCAACCCTGCTAGCCCGCGCGCGGAGGGACCACCAGATTACGCGCGACCGCGCCGAGATTTCTGTCGGCGCGGTCGCGCGAGTCACCTATCGCTGAAACTCGCCCAATTACTGTCAGGAGACATCCACATCATGAGTACGACCAGCCCCCACAACGAGAGCCCACCACGCTCGTTCCCCCCTGATTTTCTCTGGGGAACGGCCACCGCCTCGTATCAAATCGAAGGCGCCGTCGACGTTGACGGCCGCGGACCCTCCATCTGGGACACCTTCAGTCACCGTCCCGGAGAGGTATGGAACGGCGACACCGGGGACATCGCCTGCGACCACTACCACCGCATGGAAGAAGACCTCGACCTCATGAAAGAGCTCGGCGTCGGTTCGTACCGGTTCTCGGTCGCGTGGCCGCGCGTCCAGCCCGACGGCAAGGGCCCGGCCAATCAGCCCGGTCTGGACTTCTACCGTCGACTGGTCGACGGGCTCAAGTCCCGCGACATCGAACCCACATTGACCCTCTATCACTGGGACCTCCCGCAGCCGATCGAAGACGAGGGCGGCTGGTGCGTGCGCGATACCACCGAGCGATTCGGCGAATATGTGGACATCGTGGCGCGCGCTCTGGGCGACTCCGTCGAACGTTGGATCACGCTGAACGAGCCCTGGTGCTCGGCCTGGCTCGGCTACGGTGCCGGACGCCACGCCCCCGGCGTGAAGGACATCGGCAAGGCGATCGCGGCGACGCACCACCTCCTGGTGGCGCACGGCACCGCGGTGCCGATCCTGCGCTCGGCAATTACAGACGCCAAGGTCGGCATCACGTTGAACCTGGGTGTCTCGCGACCGGGCACGACCCACGAACTCGACCTGGCGGCGGCGCGCCGCGCCGACGGCAACCTCAATCGGCTCTTCCTGGATCCGGTCTTTCAGGGCCACTACCCCGAGGACATGCTCGACCACTACCGGGACTTCCTGCCCGGTTTCACGGTCGTGCAGGACGGTGACATGGAGGTCATCTCCCAGCCGCTCGACTTCTTGGGGGTGAACTACTACTTCCCGGGCACGATCATGGACTCGTCGCGCGCCAAAGAGGCCCGCGCCGCGGGCTACGGCGTGCCGCTCGGAGAGCAGTTCCCCGACCTTCGGGTGCTCTCCTTGGAGACACCGGGCACGGACACGACGTCGATGGGCTGGGAGGTCGACGCGTCGGGACTCTCGGAACTACTCGTGCGCGTGAAGAACGACTACACCGAGCTACCCATCTACATCACGGAGAACGGTGCGGCCTTCGACGACTACGTCGATCCCAACGGTCACGTCCTCGATCACGACCGCGTCTCATACCTCGAAGAGCACATCTCGGCGGTGCACGACGCGATCGCGGACGACGTGAACGTGCAGGGCTACTTCGTCTGGAGTCTGCTCGACAACTTCGAGTGGGCCTACGGCTACTCGCGGCGTTTCGGCATCGTGTGGGTCGACTTCCCGACCGGCAACCGCCTGCCCAAGGCGAGCTTCTCCTGGTATGCCAACACGATTCGCCACAACGGCCTGACGTTCTCCACGACGGGCGGCGATTCGTAACTGACGTCACGTCAGGGGGCTGAACCGTCACCTCGGGTGGCGTGTCGAGCGAGGATGCCGAGCGTCGCGCGCAGCGCCGCTTCGGAGATCACGGGGAAGATGCCGGCGTCGCGCCACTCCTGACTGATATCGGACCAGTCGTAGTACGACGTCACCAGCGTGACGTCGTCGACCGGTTCGAGGCGGTATCCGTAGACGTGGCCGATCGACGGGCGAACGAGTCCGGCCACGGTCCAGGCGATCTCGCGGTCCGGGACGAACGTCGTGATCGTGATCTGCACGTCGTAGAGGCCGAGGGGATAGTCGTTCAGCGCCTCGCGATCCATGTGCACGACGAAGGTGTCACCGACGCCGGTGACGCGCTCGCCCTCGGCGCTCATCAGCATTCCCGAGCTGTCGATCGTGACGTGACCGTGCGGATCGCTAAGGATCCGAAAGATCGCCGACGGGGACGCCGGAATCGTGCGCTGCACTTCAATTCGGTCAACGGTCATTGGCTCACACTACGGGTGGCGGCCACGCACATGATTCGGTTTGGAGAGGCGACGCGATGGGACCTACGGTGGGGCGATGTGTCGAAACATCACCATTCTGCGAGGACTTGAGCCACCCGCCACCGAGGAGGAGATCCGCGCCGCCGCGTTGCAGTACGCCAGGAAGGTCGCGGCGGTCACTTCCGGACCGCTGCTGAGCTCGATCGCGTTCACTGACGCCGTCGATCAGATCGCCGCGGCGACGACACGGCTGTTAGGGTCCCTGCCGCCACGGCGAACGGTGCCGTCGACGGTACCGCCGAATCGACGACGGAGGACGCCGTCGACGGAAGCGAACTGATTGGAACCGCGGCGCGGTTACGAGGCCTTGTCCAGCTTGCGGCGCTCGTTGGCCGCGGCGACCAGTGCTTCGGCGAGCATTGACTGCTGCGAACCGCTCAACTGGCCGAAGGCGGCCAGGGAGGTGGGCTCCAAGATGCTGACGTTTTGCGCTTTCGGCGTCGACAGACCAAGAAGTTTCCTGATGAATCTCATCCATCCTCCTTCGAAGAAGTCCGACACGATGACGAGTTCGACAGTCAATTGTCCCGTGATTCGAATCGAAGTGGGTGGATGGTCGTCGAGATGGAACAACCCAACGCCCGTTGATTGACTCGGCGCGTTGATATTCCACGACATCAAATCTTGTGTGAATAGACGATCGATACGTCGACAGACGCTAGGAGAGGATGAACCGCTCGACGGCGCGAGCGAATCCTTCGTCTTGGTTGGAGGAGGTGACCGTACTGGCCGAAGATTTCACATCTGGTGCGGCATTACCCATCGCGATGGAGAATCCGGAACGTTCGAACATCGAGATATCGTTCTGTCCGTCCCCGATTGTGGCTATCTCACTGGTGGGTATGTCGAACGTCGAAGAGAGGAACTCGACCACACTTCCCTTCGTCGCTTGAGGGCTGGTCACGTCCAAGTAGTACGACTGTGAGTTCGTCGCCGAGACTTCGCCGCCGATCGTGGCCTGGAGGTCCCTTCGAGCTCGGGTGAGGGCATCGGTGTCATCACTCGCGCCCACGATCTTGGCGACGCAGTCGCTCACCGTCTCGAAATCCTCGATCGGCACGGGCCGAAATTGGCAGACCTCGGCTTCATGGTGCACGTACGGACCGTTCGGGTCGCGGACGTACCATTCCTGACCGCGGTAGACCCAGGCCGCCACGTCGTGCTCATCGAGGAAGCCGATCGTCGTCGCGACGAGATCGTCGTCGATGGTCCACTCCTTGAGGATGCCGTTATCGGGGTTGACGATCATGCCGCCGTTGAAACCCGAGATCGGCGTCTCCAGTTTGAGCGGTTCGATATACATGCTGAGACCCCGGGGTGGTCGACTGCTCGTGATGGCGAAGAGGATGCCGGCGTCGCGGAGTCTGTTGACGGCTTGAATCGTCCGTTCCGTGAGGATCTTGTCCGGCGGCACCAACGTGCCATCGATGTCGGACAGCACGAGTCGAATGCTCGAGCTCATCGTGGCAACGACCACCGATCGGGCGCGACGATCCGGTCAATGGAGACCGGACCCCACGATCCCGGCTCGTAGAGTTCCACCTCCGGCGGATTGGCCAACACCGGCGCGGCGATCTCCCACTGTCGCTCGATTCCGTCCGAGCGGGTGAAGAAGGCCTGATTGCCGAGCATCGCTTCAAGGATCAAGTACTCGTAGGCCTCGAGGTTGTTCGCGGTCTGGAACGAGTCCGCGTAGCGAAAGGTCATGACGGCCGGCGCCAGGCGCATCTGGGGACCGGGTTGCTTGGCCAGGAAGTGGGTCTGGATGGACCCGGGGTCCGCGAAGTCCGCAACCAGTTCGTTGCCGTGGCGCTGGCCCTCCATGTGGTCAACGGGGAACATGCGCATGACCGGTTCCTTGAATCCGATGGTGACGACCTGACGGCTCTGGGCCATGGACTTGCCCGTTCGCAAGAAGAAGGGCACGCCCTTCCAACGGGTGTTCTCGACGTCGGCGCGCAACGCCACGAAGGTCTCGGTCTGGGAGTTCGGCGCGACGCCGGGTTCCTTCAGGTACCCGTCGTACTGTCCTCGAATCACGTGGTCGGGGTTGAGCGGTGCAGTCGAGTCGAAGACCTTGCTGATCTCGTCGCGAAGCGGTTTGGCGTCGAGGGAGATCGGTTGTTCCATGGCGACGAAGGCCAGCACCTGCAAGAGATGGGTGACGACCATGTCGCGAAACGTTCCGGTCTCTTCGAAGAATGCGCCGCGACCTTCGATTGAGATCGACTCGGGCACGTCGATTTGGACGTAGCTGACGTAGTGGCGATTCCAGATCGGCTCGTAGAGCCCGTTCGCGAAGCGCAGCGCCAGGATGTTGTCAATCGACTCCTTACCCAGGAAGTGGTCGATTCGGAACACGTGTGACTCGTCGAAGTACGTGGCGATCGCGGCGTTGAGGCGTCGCGCGGACGCCAGGTCGACGCCGAAGGGCTTCTCGCAGATGATCTTGGTGTTCTCGTTGAGTCCGGTCCGACCCAGCATTTCGATGATGCCGAGCAGCGCGCCCGGTGGGACGGCGAGGTGGAAGAGTCGCTGCACGGAGCCGCCGATCTCCTTCTCGGCCCGTTCGACGGCGCCGACGAGTTCGCCGGTGCCGTCTTCTTCGGCGTAGGCGAAGGAGAGGTTCTTCTCGAACTTCTCCCAGTCCGTGCCCTCGGGCTTGTTCGATCCGAATTGGCACACCGCGTCGTAGGCGCGCTTTCGAAACTCCTCGTCCGAGAGGGCCGAAGCCTTTCGCGAGCAACCGATGATCCGGTAGTTCCTGGGTAGGAGTCCGGCGACCGCGAGATGGAACAGACCCGGCAGCACCTTGCGCCGGGCGAGGTCGCCGGTGGCGCCGAACATGACGAATATGTGGTCCGGCGGCGTCTTGGTGCGCATTCCGGAGTGCGTCTTCGTCATCGTGGACCTCCCAGGATAGTTCTAGTCACCGTTTTACCGGTGGCGACGACGATGTCACTCACCAACGCGGGCGCGAAGAGACCGTGCGCACTAACCCCGGGGACCGACGACAATCGCGTCGAGAGGTCGCTCGGGTCCCCGACGTCGCCGTGATAGTCGGCCAGGACCCCGCCGTCGGGGCTGGGTGCACCGTCGCGCACTGTGACCGAACCGAGTTCGCGCAGCGTGGCCCGGAGTCCGAATCGATGAAGCTCGAGGGGCACCGGGGCGTGCAGCGCCGGGACCGGCTTCGACGAGTCGGCGATGACCACGAACGTACGTGCGCTGGCCGCGACGATCTTCTCTCGCAGGTGGGCGCCACCGCGCCCCTTGACGAGCCACCCATCGGGCGCGATCTGATCGGCTCCGTCAATCGCGAGGTCCAGTTCATCGAGTGCGTCAAACGGCTCGATGGTGATCCCGAGTGAAACGGCGGCGTCCATCGTCTGTGGCGACGTCGCCCAGTATCGCGCCTTGATCGCGCGACGCGCGATGGCGTCGAGCAGGTACGCGACGGTCGTGCCGGTGCCCAGTCCCACGCGAGAGCCCGGCTCGATTCGTTCGGCGGCGGTCTCGGCGGCGAGGCGTTTCTCCTCTTCGAGGCTCATGGTCCCAGCGCCGCGTCATCGGCCATCACGAGTGAGGACGCGGCCTCCACGCCCGACGCCGGAATCGAAGGATCGCCCCGTAGCAGCGCCGCGAGCGCCGTTCGCTTGTCCTCGCCGGTGACGAGCCAGAGCAACTGGTCGGCTCGGGCGAGCGCCTCGTAGGTGAGCGTCATGCGCTGCTCACCCTGATAGACCCCCGTGACCGCCACGAGGCGGTCACGCACCGCCAGGACGGGGTCACCGGGGACGAGGGAGGCCGTGTGGCCGTCGGGTCCCAGACCGAGGTGCACGAGGTCGAAGCGCGTCGGCAACAGCGCGGCGTAGGCCGCCGCCGCCGCGTTGGGGTCGTCCTCGTTGACCGGCATCGCCACGATCGTCGGTCGGGAACCGCCGAGACTGCGTTCGAGATGCGTGAGGTTGCGCGTCTCGTCACCGACTGGGGCGATCCGCTCGTCGACCTGATAGAGCACGACCTTCGACCACGCGACGTCCATCTGCGCCAGCGTCTCGAACATCGTCCACGGGGTCCGGCCCCCACTCACGGCGAAGCTGAACTGTCCCTTTCCTTCGATGGCCCGTCGCGCGTGATGCGCCACGAAGTCTGCTGCCGCGCTCGCGACGGCGGCGGCGTCGCGAAAGTCGCGCAACTCGTGGTGCACTACGCGCTCTTCTCGACGTGTCCGCCGAACTCCGCGCGCATCGCCGAGAGTACCTTGGCGGTGAACTCGCCCTGACCGCGTGACTCGAATCGCTGCCACAGGGCGGCGCTGATTACCGGCGTCGGCACGGACTCGTCGATCGCGGCCTCGACGGTCCAGCGGCCCTCGCCGGAGTCCGACACCCGTCCGGAGAACTCGGCGAGTTCGGGCGAACGGGCCAGGGCGTCGGCCGTGAGGTCAACCAGCCACGAACCGACGACCGAGCCGTGGCGCCAGACCTCGGCGACCTCGGGCAGGTCGAAGTCGAAGGCGTAGTACTCCGGGTCGCGCAGCGGCGTCGTCTCGGCGTCGGCCTCGACCTTCGTCGTGCCGACGTTGGCGTGCTTCAAGATGCTGAGCCCCTCGGCGATCGCCGCCATCATCCCGTACTCGATGCCGTTGTGCACCATCTTGACGAAGTGGCCGGCGCCGTTGGGACCGCAGTGCAGGTAGCCCAGCGGGGCGGTGCCGTCGGTGCGCGTGCGCCCGGGTGTCTTCGCGGTACCGTCCTCGCCCGGTGCGATGGTGCGGAAGATCGGATCGAGGCGCGAGACGACGTCGTCCTCGCCGCCGATCATGAGGCTGTAGCCGCGCTCCAGGCCCCACACCCCGCCGCTCGTGCCGCAGTCGACGTAGTGCAGACCACGCTCTTCGAGCTGCGTGGCGCGCGCCATGTCGTCGCGGTAGTAGGAGTTGCCGCCGTCGATGACCACGTCGTCGCGGTCGAGGTACTGCACGAGCTCGTCCAGCGTGTCCTGGGTGATCGCGGCCGGCAACATGAGCCACACGGCGCGCGGTCCGTCGAGCTTCGAGACCAGGTCCTCCAGGGACGTCGCGCCGAGCACGGCGTCGCCCACGAGTCTTTCGACCGCGGCGACGTTGACGTCGTAGACAACGCAGCGATGTCCGTCGCGCACGAGCCGTTGGACGAGGTTGGCCCCCATGCGTCCGAGTCCCACCATCCCTAGTTGCATTGGATTCTCAGTGGCCATGGGTGTCCTCACTCCTCTTCAGTCGTCGATACAGCGTGATCAGTTCATTGGTCGATGAGTCGTGAGCGAGCGTCGGTTCGGCGTCCGACTCCAGTTCGGGGATGATGGCGACCGCCAGCACCTTGCCCAGCTCCACGCCCCACTGGTCGAAGGAGTCGATGCCCCAGATCGTTCCCTGCGTGAAGACCGAGTGCTCGTAGAGCGCGATGAGCGAGCCGAGCAGTCGTGGCGTGAGGATCTCGGCCAAGAGGACGTTGGTCGGACGGTTCCCTTCCATCACGCGATGGGCCACGACGTGTTCGGGTGTGCCTTCCGCGCGAACCTCGTCGGCGGTCTTGCCGAAGGCGAGCGCCTGCGCTTGCGCGAAGACGTTCGAGGACAGGATGTCGTGATGCGCGCCGAGTGGATTGAGGCTCTTCGCGAATCCGATCAGGTCTACCGGGATGATGGAAGTGCCCTGGTGGATGAGTTGGTAGAAACTGTGCTGTCCGTTCGTGCCCGGCTCGCCCCAGTAGATCGCGCCGGTGTCGTAGTCGACGTTCGAGCCCCCCAGCGTGACGTGCTTGCCGTTGGACTCCATCGTGAGTTGCTGTAAGTAGGCCGGCAGTCGTTTCAAGTACTGCTCGTAGGGCATCACACCGACGCTGGCGCACCCGAGGAAGTCACGATTCCAAACGGCGAGCAGTCCCATCAGGACCGGGAGGTTCGCCTCGAAGGGCGCCGTCCGGAAGTGTTCGTCCATGGCGTGGAAGCCTTCGAGGAGTTCGCGGTAGCGCTCCGGACCGATGGCGAGCATCGTCGAGAGTCCGATGGCCGACTCCATGGAGTAGCGACCCCCGACCCAGTCCCAGAACACGAACATGTTCTCGGTGTCGATGCCGAAGGCCGCGACCTTTTCGGCGTTGGTCGACACGGCGACGAAGTGCTTCGCGACGGCCGACTCGTCGCCCAGTTTCTCGACGATCCAGTTGCGCGCCGACGTCGCGTTGGTGAGCGTCTCTAAGGTCCCGAAGGTCTTCGAAGAGATGATGAAAAGCGTCTCGTCGGCTTCGAGGTCGCGCACCGCCTCGACCAGGTCGGTCGAATCGACGTTGGACACGAAGTGGAAGGTGAGGTCGCGTCGCGAGTAGTAGCGCAGCGCTTCGTAGGCCATCACTGGACCGAGGTCTGAGCCACCGATACCGATGTTGACAACGTTCTTGATCGCCTTGCCGGTGTGACCCTTCCACTCACCAGAGCGCACGCGCGTGGCGAAAGCGCTCATCTGGTCGAGTACGGCGTGGACCTCCGCGACCACGTCGACGCCGTCGACGGCGAGCGTGGCGCTCTTCGGCATCCGCAGGGCGACGTGGAGGACCGCCCGGTCCTCCGAGACGTTGATGTGCTCGCCTCGGAACATCTGATCTCGGCGCTCACCCACACCGGATTCGTTCGCCAGTTCGATGAGGAGGCGCATCGTCTCGTCGGTGACACGCTGCTTCGAATAGTCGAGGTGGATGCCCTCGGCGTCGACGCGCAGTCGCTCGCCGCGCTGCGGGTCCTGGGCGAAGAGGCGTCGCAGATCCATCTCCTCAAGAGTCTTGAAGTGGGACTCGAGGGTCAGCCAAGCGCTTCGTTGGCGAAGAGGGAGTGCGTTCATGGGAGTGTCCTTGGCGTTCGTCCGGGAGCCTGGCGTTGGCTCTCCAATACGCCAGTCTGACAAATCTGCGTAAAGGAGACGAATCCGAGAGTCGACCTGACGAACCCGTGAACCACGCTCAACTCGCGTGACTCGCGGGTGGGTCGGCCGCGCCGGTGAGCGGAAGTGTCGGCGGTATGTCGAGTCGGGCCACGGCGATCCGGAAGTCGTTGATCCCGTAGTAGACGTCCAGTCGGTCGGGTTGACCAATGTCGTCGCGACGGTCGATGCCCGTTGGGAAGACGACGTTCGAGGGCGTGCCTCGAGGCCCCGTCGAGGGGGTCGGTGAGAGCACGGGATGGGTCGATCGATAGAGCAGCTGCTCGGGGTGATCTCGGGAAAGGACCATCACGCCGGCCGAGTACGTGATCTGGTGGGTGTCGCTGTCGGGCGAGGCCATGTCGGTTACGCCGTGGTAGATGAACAGCCATCCATGTTTCGTCAAGATCGGCGGCGCGCCGCTCCCGATCTTGAGCGACTCCCACTCCGAGACCGGCGACGCCAGGCGTTGGTGCGACGTGAACTGGCTGAGTTGATAGGGTCCGTCGCCCGCGCCCTGGGGACTGAACGACATCCAGATGCTCTCCTTGTGCAGGTCGACCTCGCGGTCCAGTTCCTCCAGCATCAAGTCTTCGGGCAACGTGCCGGGGAAGAGCGGGCGATGCAGGATGGCGAGTTCGTGGTGACCCGTGGGATTGGGGATGGCGAAGGGGAACATCGCGGCGTCCTTGTTGTCCACGCCGTCGAAGTGGATGCCCTCGAAGGGTTGGAACGTCGCGAGACCGAGTCGCTCCCAGTGAATGATGTCCTTGGAGATCGCCAACGCGATTCGCGGCCCGTTGGGCGAGAACGCCGTGTACGTCATGACGTAGCTCTTGAGCGGTTCGACGAAGGTGACGCGAGGGTCCTCGCACCCACCGCCATCCGGGCGCAGCTCATAGGGCATCTCGGGCTCGAGCGCGATGCCGAGGCGTTCGATGCCGCACGGCTCGCCGCTGGCGTCGAACTGCACCCGCGCGACGCCGATCCGAGAGTAATTACCGGACGCGACCAGTCTCGGAAAGAGGTAGAGATGCCCGTCTGGTCCCCTCGCGGCCGCCGGGTTCAAGATGCCACCGACCTCGTTGGGGTTACCTGGCTCTGGCTCGATCACCAGGTCCAACGGACGCATGGCGAAGGCGCTCACGACGGCTTTCCGGGTGACGTGATCTGCACGGCGTCATCACCGAGGCAGGCGATGACCGTTTGGATCACGCGCGCCGTCTCCCAGGGATCTCGCACCATGATGCTGTCCACGCCGGCCTCTTGGGCCGGGTAGTCGTTGCCACCCGGAAAGATGGCGTCACCGGCGAAGAGCATCTCCTTGACGGGGATAGACAGCTGGTCACGCAACTTGGCGATGCCGTAGGCCTTGTCGATGCCCGGCTTGGTCACGTCGATCGAGGTCGTACCGCCCATGTGGATCGCGAACTCCGGCAACATCGGCTGGAGGATCGCGATGATTTTGGTGCGCTTGGCGAAGTCGGGGTCCCACTTCGCCTTCTCCTCCAGCGGCGCCTCCTGACCCAGTACCGAGAGCGTGATCTGACTGCCGCGGTCCTCGATGGCCTCGCCCCAGATCTTGTCGACTTTCGTGCCCGACTGCTCGTAGGCGTCCTCGAGCGCCTTGATGATCCTCGCTCGCTCCTCGTCGCTGAGGTCCTCGGAGTAGACCTTCGACCAATGACCGACGTACTCGTAGAGCTGGGTGCCGCAGGTGGGCAGTAGGTACAGGTCCTTCAACCGTTCGTCGTCGGGGAGATTCGCGAGGAGTTGCTTTTGGAACTGCGACCAGTCGCCGCCGGAGATGACGGCGACCTTCATGACGCCCAAGAGGTCGTGCAAGAGTGCGGCGACGTCGGAGCCCAGGGGCGACTTACTCGGGGCGAGTGTGCCGTCGAGGTCGAAGACGAAGAGCTTCTTGATGGTGTTCCTCCCGGTTCGGGGCGCTCGGTTGGCCGTCGGCGTCGTTGATGTCGTTCGACCCTGTACCACCCTAAACGAGAGGTAGATGCCCGAGTCGTGGGCCGATCGAAAGGTTCGGCGCTGCGCCAGTGGAACCGGCTCTCGGGCGAAGCGGCTGAACGAAAGTATGGCGGCCCGCCGGACAGTATTGGGTATGAGGCGATTCTCGAGGGTGACGGCGAGCCGGCTCGTGCTGCTCTTCGTCGCCCTCGCTGTCGGGTGCCTCGGTCTTCCTACGATGAACGCCCTCGCGGCCCCCACGACAACGACGACGCTGCCGCCGGCGATCGTCGTGGCGGGCAACGTGTACGCGAGGCATCTGTTGGCGCGTCAACCGGTGCCGTCGGCGGCCCGCAAGGTGAGGACTCTACCCACGGCATTGGCCGCCGGTGGCGGCGTGAGCTCCGGAGGAAACATCAGCCACGCGTGGGCGCTCTACGTGCTTCCCATGTCGGTCTCAGTGGAACAGTTCGTGCGCGCCCATCTGCCAAGCGGCGAGACGGTCACGGAGACCGGCAACGGTAACGCGCCCAGTAGCAACCCGGTGTACTACCTCGGTCTTTCGCTCACCTGCGTCAGTCCTCACATCACCTCCTGCGGCGTCTGGTACACGACGACCGAGGCGAAAGACGGGCAGCAGGAACTGCGCGTCGACGTGTCCTTGGTCTATTTGCCGATCATCCGCGCCGAGATGCCGACCGATGGCGTCGTGACCGTCACAGGGTACGGAAAGATCTCGTTGATGGACCGCTCGAGCGATCTCACGTCCGTCGTCTTGACGCACCACCAGGCGCTGACCTTGCGAACGGTGGTCGCCGAACTGAAGGACTTCGGCGGTGGCATGTGCATGGAAGACTCTGAGCTCCTCAAGATCAACATCGTGAAGGACGGCACGTCGGTGTGGAGTGCCACGGCCGACGAGTGCCCAGGTGTGCTCACAATCACGTCGGGAAAGACGACTCTGAACCTGTACAACCGCTCGTGCGCCTTCTGGCACGTCGTTGACTCCTTCTTCGCCCCGGGAGTCGCGAACGGGACCAAGTCAGGTAGTCAGGTCTGCGGCGACAACCAGGACGGCTGAAGGAACTCTTGCGATTGAGAACGTGGCTAATCGGCCGCGGCGACTTCGAGTTCTGCAATCGCGGGTAGCGGCCCGAAGTTCGGTTCCCCCTTGATCGGGAGCAACATGATGAGCGTGGCGAGTGAGACGACCACTGCGATGATCGTCAACTCGCCCTGATAACCGAGCACGGTGATGAGGATCGCGCCGAGGGCGATCGACATCGTCTGCGGGAGTGACGCGATGAGGTCGAAGGCCGAGAACGCCCGTCCCTGTAGCTCTCCCGGCGTTCGCAGCTGCAAGAGCGTGTAGGCGCCGACTAGGAGCGGCGGCAATGCGACGCCGAAGACCACGCCGCCCATCAGGACGAAGACGAGAGAACCGCCTTCAAGTAAAAGAGATCCAACGACGATGCCGAGGAGGCCGATGCCGCAGAGCCAGCGTTCGCCGACGCGCCGCATGGCCGGGGCCGACGAGGGACCACCGATGAGCGCCCCGATGCCCTGGACCGCCATGATCACACCGATGAAGCTCGGGCTCCGGTGCAGTTCGTTCGCCGTGATCGCGAAGATCGCCGTCTCGATGAAGCCGACGACGCTGAGCGCCACCGCCAGTGAAATGGCCATGCGTCGCAGAATTGGTGTTCGCGACACGTGGCGGAACCCGGCCGAGATCTCGGTGCGGAAGTGTTGGGGTGCGCGAAGGGGCTTGTCTTCGCGCACGTGAAGCGCAAGGACCGAGAGACCGGCGATCACGAACGTGGCCGAGTCCAATACGGCGATCCAGTGACCCCCGACCACGACGAAGAGGCCGGCGCCGACGAGTGGCGCGACGAGCCGCAGACCTTCGCGAACGGTGCGCAAGAATCCGTTGGCGTCGCCGAGCTGCTCCGGTGGCAACAACGTGGTCAAGAAGGCGGACTGCGCCGATCCGATGAAGTTCCCGGCGAAGGCGTAGAGGAACATCGTCAAGTAGATGATCCAGACGTCCGACGCGTTGTGCACGAAGAGCAGCAGCATCACGAGCGCTGCGCTGACGAAGTTCACGCAAATGAGGGTGGGACGGCGTCGCACCCGATCGACCACCATGCCGGCCAGCGGTGCGAACAACGACGCCAAGGGAAAGAACAGGAAGGTCAGTCCGGCGTCGGCGTTGGAGTGCGTCAACTCCTTCACCCAGATCCCGAGAGCGAGGAACATGGCCGTGTCGCCGAAGAGCGAGAAGCTTTGACCGATGAGGTAGACGCGGGCGTCGCGGGACTTAGCGAGGTCGCGCATTGTCATAGCGAGCTCCCGGGCAATCGCACTGGGTACATGAATACGAGGGCTTCGACGGGCAGCGAGCCGTCGGGTCGTTCCGACGCATGGGAGATCCGATCGTGAAATCTGTTAAAGGTTGACATGACCTCTAAGGTCACCGCTTCGAGTTCCGCGGGCGTCACCCAAAGGATCGTCTCCATGTTCTGTGACGCCTCCTGCCAGATCTTGGGGAAACTGGCTTTGGCGTTGATGAAGCCCGAGAGCCGACCCAGAGCTCGATCGAAGACCATGCGCTCGAGGCTCTTCGCCGCCACACTCGTTTCAGGGTCTTCCGTGACATCGCTGAAACGCATGCCGGCGTTGGCGATCTTCCACGGACGATTTCGTCCAGGTCCGCTCTCGGCCTCTTCGACGAAGCCGTATTTCGCCAACTGTCGAAAGTGAAACGAACACGTTGTCGGGGACTCACCGATCAGTTCGCCGGCCGCGGTCGCGGTCAGGGGTCCCTCAAGGGCTAAGGCCTCGAGGAGAGCGAGCCGAACGGGATGAGTGAGCGCGCGAAGGGTCTTAGGGTCATTGACTTCGCGCATGGCGCTGCGCGGATCTTGGGCGGGTGTTTCTGTGATATCGGTCTTGGGATTCTCGGTGGTCATGCATTGAGCGTACTCTATCGAGAGATATCTATCGAGAACTAACTCTTAAACCATTGATTTAGGCCAAAATCGAGGATGGAATATGGTCTGAGTTCGTATGAGTTGGCCCACACAGCCTCAGGGGCGAGAAGGTTCGACGGACGAGCGTACTTCGTTCAGCGGGTCTGCTGCGCTTCAGCGTCGTTCCTCTTCAATGAACTCACGGGCCACGAACCCGAATCGAGTGCGGTCGTAGACAGTGAGACCGCTGAGGGGTGGCGAGTAGGCGTGGATACTCGCCGCAGGTTTGCCAGCTTCGTAGATCACGTCGTGGACGTGCTCGGGGCCGAAGGAACCGCTGTCGCCAGCCACGTAGTGACGATCTCGGACGCTCACGTGGTCTTCGGCACGATAGGTCTCGTAGAGAGCGCCGCCAGTGACGGTCCACGCACCCGACGACCCTCCGTGATCGTGCCAATCGGATGACTGTTCGCGCTCCCAGGTGAGCAATCGGACTTCGAAGTTCTCCGCGACGTAGAACTGGAGCCACCATCGATTGACTTCATCATCGACCAATAGGTCCTCGTAGAGGTCGGGGCGTGCCGCGACGGCGTTGGTGAGTCTCTCGAGTGTGTCGCCATCGAGACGGCCTGTGGGTAGCTGCAGTGACTCGAAGAACTCGCGTCGTTCGCGCACGCGCGACTCCGGCGCCTCGCTCGAGGCAGTTGAAATGTTGAGTGACATGTGGGCCTCCTTGCTCCGCCGTTTCGAATATACTATGATTTCTAGTGAAATACTAGGTATTACAAGAACCAACGACGTGCTCGCCCGAGAAAATCAGTTCCGACCGGCTCTTTTGGGGTCGTTGGCCGTGACCTCGACGTTCGTCGCTGACGCGCACGGAGGTCCGCACTGAGCTCTGACCGTCGTGGTGTCAGAGGTGAATTGAGTGATCCACTAGTTCTTGACCGACAAATGTTCGATCCCAGTTCGTGACGTCAACCAAGACAATCCCAACTCCGATGACTTCGTTCTCGATCGTGACGGGATACAGATTGGTAAGCCATCGATGCGTGATACCCGGTTCGGCGGGGCTCTGCCCCGTGACTTCTCGATTGGCAATCGGCGAATTGGTGTCGACGACGAATCGATACATTGGCTCGAGCTGGGGCCACAACTTGGGGACGACCTCCGCGATCGTTCGCCCTATCTGCTCCGAGGCGACTCCACCATGGACGCTGGCCAGCATCGGGTTGACCCGCACGAAGCGAAAGTCGCGATCGACGAATCCCATTCCGACGATCGACGTTGACTGGTACCGCTCCAGGATCGTGAGGGCATCGTGGGTGGCGCGATCGGCGGCGCGCACGCGCTCTTCAACCAATCTGCGGCGGGCATCCTTGCCGGCGCTAGGGGCCTCACCTCGAACCGATCGGACAGCGGGCTGCGAAGTGGGGGTCCTCCCACTACCGTTGAACTTCACGTCGTAGAGACTCTCGTCGGCGGCCCGTACCAACTCGGTCGCGCTGGGATGCGCCGGATCGAGTGCGGCGTAACCCACACTCACGGTGGGCCGCCCGGCGGTCGCCGCCGCGACGCTCATTCGAGCGGCAATCCGCGACGCGTCGTCGAACGACGACGTCGGCAAGATGACGGCGAACTCGTCGCCTCCGATACGCCCCACGGCGTCGAATCCTCGACTGGTGTTCATGAGAGTGCGCCCCACGTTGCGCAGTGCGTCATCGCCAGCGAGGTGACCGTAGGTGTCGTTGAACGCCTTGAAGAAGTCCAGGTCGATCATCAAGAGGCTCAACGGTTCGTTCTGGCGAAGGGCCCGATTGATCTCGATCTCGAGTCGTTCGTAGAACGCCCCGTGATTGAGACATCCGGTCAACGTGTCAATCGTCGCGAGGTTCGAGAGTTCGGTCCGCAACTCGACTTCGTCCTCCAGTAACCGAGAACGAGCCGTTGAGACGCCTACCGCGATCACCACCAGACCGACCAGCGCCATAGCGAACATCACGACCACCGAGGCCGATCGATGGACGTCGCCGTCGTACATCCAGATGTAAGTGAACTCTCCCAGTGTCGCCGCGCCGCAGACGATGACCTGTCGCACCTCGAGCGCGAGAGCGGCGCTCACGATTGGCAACGCCAGCAGAAAGATCAGAGGACTGTCAATGCCACCGTCGAGGTGTACGGACACCGCTAAGACGAATCCGGCGAAGAGAGTCCACGCGAACGAGTACCGCGTTCGCCACGACATCGTGGCGAGGTGACCGGTGAACGGCATACTGGCAACCGACGCGAGGATCGCGATCGACGTGAGGGCGACGAGCAATCCTCGGTTCGGTTCGCCGAGAGTCAAGACGAGATACACGAGCACGGCGAGAGCTTCGCCGGTGAACACGAAGATTCCGATGCGCAGATAGTGTGCCCAGAATCGCCTCAAATGGCCCTGGTCGTGAAACCGGGCGGGGAGTGGTGCGGGCGTCGCGGTTTCGCCGTCACGGTGGTCGCGACCGAGCGAACCGAGCAATGTCCGGACCGGCCACCTCTTTCGAATGAGGCTCTCTCGACTCATGAATTCCTCCCACGGGCGCGTGGCGTCCGTCGTGGTTCAATGCCTCAATCTGCAAGTTACGAAAGAATTTTCTCGCGTGACCCACCGAACGCAATAGGGCCGAACGTCATTTTCGCTCTCGTCAGGCGGCCCCGTCTTTGTAGGTCGACGGAACGACGACGACCGGGATCGTGGCGTGTTCGGCGACTTCGAGACTCGTACTGCCCAGGAGTAGTCCTTCACGCTTTCCGTCGCCGCGCGAACCGACGACCAGCGTGTCGGCGTTGACGGGTGCCGAGGCCATGCGCAAGAGCACCGAACACGCGTCGCCGTTGGTGACGAGCCATCGGAGACGACTCTCGTCGAAGTCGTACTGCTGGGCGAGACTGAGCAGTTCCGGTGGGAGTTCGTCCGGCGAATATCGTGTTCGAAGGTGCTCGAGCAAGCCCGTGGCGTGCACGATCGTTACCGAAGCGTCCGCTTCTTGCGCCGCGCGTAACGCCCAGCGCACGGCGATGGTCGAATCGGGCGAACCGTCATAGCCCACCGCGATGCTTTGAAATGGCTTCACTGTGTCGTCTCCGTATCTTCCGCGGACCACCGCGTCTCGATCGCCGATTGGCGGGCCGCGTGCAGTCTCTCGACCTGATCGTTTCCCGGTCCTCCGTTCGAGGGTGTCTCGGCTTCGTGTGCTTGTCCCAAGGCCGCGCTCAATGTCGCGAGGATCGACGAGCGCAGTGCTCGGAGGTCGTAGCCCCCCTCGAGGAAGAAGACGACGCGACCAGGACCCTCGACCAACGTCGTCACAAATTCAGACATCATGGCGAAGTCCCCACTGGTGAGTCGCAGGTCAGCCATCGGATCGTCACGATGAGCGTCAAAGCCCGCAGAGACCAGCACCCACGTCGGTTTGAACGAGTCGATGACCGGGTGAGCGATCTCGTCGATCGCTCGGCGCATGACGTCCCCGGTGGCGCCGGGTGGCAAGGGAATGTTGACCGTCCGGTCAGTCGCGTGTCGACCACCGATCTCGATTACGGAACCGCTTCCCGGGAACAGCGGCCACTGATGCGTCGAGACGTAGAGGACGTTGGGTTCGTCCCAAAAGATCTGTTGGGTCCCGTTGCCATGATGAACGTCCCAGTCCAGGACCAGAACACGTTCGCCCTGACTCAGCAGTGCGGCCGCGGCGATCGCCACGTTATTCAAGAGACAGAATCCCATCGCCCGATCGGCGAGGGCGTGATGTCCTGGTGGGCGCGCCGCGACGAAGCCCACGCCGTCCTTACGACGCTGGAGTTCCTCGATGACCTTGAGTCCAGCACCGGCCGCATATTGAGCGATCGTCCAGGAGTCCAACGTGGCGTAGGTGTCCGGATCGATGTTGCCGCCACCGGCGTAGCAAAACGCGCCCAACTCGTCGAGGTAGTTGCCGTTGTGCACGCGTACGAGCTCGGCTCGAGAGGCGGAGTAACTCGGCGCCACGACGAGATCGCTCCCCAGTCGGAGGTCCGCGACGGCCGCCATCGCGGCCACCACTCGTTGGGGTCGTTCCGGGTGTCCTTCGTCCTCGTGGCCCGAGTCGCTGTAGGGCCCGTTGATTACCAACGCCATGGGCTATCTCCCTTCGCCCGATTGGTCACCGCGCGCGGCGCGTGGTTGATCGTCCGAAGTAATCGAAAAGCGAACACTAATCTGACCGTCCGAAATTGTCGACGTGACCGGGAACTTCGAGTGTCGAAAGACTGACATCATGTCGCGATTCTCGAGCAGGGTTTCGGCGGTGAAGACCGTGATACCCCTCTCTCGCGCTGCGTCGGCGAGAGCTTCGAGTAGTTGATGCCCCAGCCCCAGATGTTGGTAGTCATCTCGGACGACGAAGGCGACCTCGGCGGTAGAACTGTGGGGCACTCGGTCGTAACGCCCGACCGCCACCAGAACCTCGCCATCTTCAACGACGAACGCCATGCGCTCAACGTAGTCAACCTCGGTGAGATGTACGACCTCGTCCGGTGAGAGTTCGGGGTGCATCGAAAAGTATCGACGATAGATGGAGTCGAACGACAGGTTGTGATGAAACGTAACGAGTCTGGTCGCGTCGTCGCTCCGAATTGGGCGAAGATGCAACCGGGCGCCCGTGCGAACCAGAATGTCGGCCTCCAATTCGACCGGGTATCGACCCGCAACGGACACTCGCGGCGTGGGATCGCCCATTGGCTCTCGGGGCCCCGGATGAAGGGTGTCGTTCACGCCGTCAACCTGGTGCTTCGGATACATACCGTGCATGACGCAAGAGAGCAAATCTCGCTACGACTGCGGTCTCGAGGTCGTCACACTCCCCGGCATTGTTGGTGCGCCCGAACGACATAGTTCTATGGTCGCTGCTCATCGCAGCCTGCCAATAGGGGCGTAGGTCACTTGCCGATTGTGCCACCCGCTCGACTCGAGCGTCGCCTCGGACGTCAGAGGTCTCGGGACTAAGTCGGGTCACTCGCCTTTGAGGTCGCGAAGCGTGAAGAGCTCGAGTCCGACACCGGCAGCCAAAAGCGCGATTGCCATCATTATGACGTTGGTGGTCCAGTCAATAGAGGAAGCGGGTGCCGCGGACATCTGATGGAATGCAGAGAGGTCCAAGAGCCAATGATTGATGTTGACGGCACCGCCGACGATCTCGATGAGGAAGAACCACAACAGCAGTCCGTAAGAGATTGCGCTGACGAACCTCGGAGTGACGGCCAGCGCGAGGACGCCGATTCCGAATACGACGAGTGCGGGAACGGCGAGATTGAGACCGGCGCCCAGCATCGACCCAAAATGCACTCGTGCGTGATCGCTGACGGCGCCGACCCAAGTCGAGAGGCCAGCGAGTACCCCACCCACGATGATCACGACGACCCCGAGGGCGATTCGTTGACCCAGCCAGGTCGACCTCGAAAGAGGTCGGACGAGGAGATTGTCGAGCTGTCCGCTCGATTCCTCCTTACGTGCACCACTGACCTGGCTCACGGCGACGAAGGTCAGGGCGACCGACATGATCAAGAGCGCCACACTCAAGTACGCCTCCGCCCCCGAGACGCCGAGACGCGCGAACACCGACCGCAGACTCGGTGAACTGGTGATTATCTTGCCCCCCGACTTCGCGATGCTGCCGAGCAGAAGACCGTACGCGATGATGGAGGCGGCCCACGCGATCAGGGTCGAACGAGACAGGTACAGGGCGAGTCCGAGAGGGTTCGACGGAAGTCGTCGGATCGACGAGATGCTCGAGCGATCCGCGAGCGTGCCCGCGCCGAGGTCTCGGCGTCCCGCGAGAAAGACCGTTACCGTCGCCATGACGACGACGAGACAGGCGATCGGGACAAGCGCGAACGGCCGAGGACCGGTCAGGGGCTGGAGCTCCTCGATCCAGCCGAGCGGCGTGAGCCAACGGAGCCAGGTCAGATCGGAGCCCGAATCGGCGACCATCCGGAGTGCGTAGCTGGCACCGAGAATGGCCGAGGCAAATCCAGCCGCCTGTCGACGCGATGTCGAGAGTTGGCTGCAGAACGCTCCTATCGCGAGGAACATGACGGCGCCACTCACGAACGCCAAAGCGAAGTAGATCGCCCCGCCTGCGTCAATACCCACCTTGGACGACCGACCGACCGCCACGGTCACGATCGCCGCCGACGTGAAGAGCGCGACGGCACCGGCACCAAGACCGAGCAACGCTTCCCGGGCGGCGCCTCGGCGCGTGACGTGACCGGCCAGGAGAAGTTCCCACCGTCCGGCGTCTTCCTCGCCACGTGTCATCTTGGTGCTCGTAAGGACGCCCCAAACGGCGCCGATGATCGCGAGAACCGTTAGACACTTCCACGCGGTGAAGCCCGGTACGGTCCCAATCTGATTGGCCGGACCGACGAGGGCACTGATGCCGGAGTTGTGGGCGAACTCCTGCACCAGGATCTGTCGCGCGGCACGAGTCTTATAACTCGTGGCGTAGGTGAGGGCCTGCGTCGCGACGTACAGTCCGAAGCCAACGCCCCATCCAACTCCTGCTCGGACCGCCCTTCGCGCCGTCACGCGAGCTACGACGTAGCGCGACGGACGCTCGGCGGAGGACTCTCGTCGGGGCGTTTGCTCAGGGCTGTGCAACAGCACGCGAACCCTCATCCGTCGGTGAACCGTAGTGTGACAAGAACAGTTCCTCGAGAGACGGCTCTCGACTGAGCATTTCAATGACCCCGGAACGTGAGAACATCGCGAGCAAGGGTTCGATGGAGCCCCGAACCTGGCAGCGCACTCTCGATCCCTGCACTTCGACCATCGAAACCCCCGCAACGTTCGTGACATCAGGGGCGGCTCCTGCGAACGTCGCTTCGACCGTGAGGGCTGACAGATGGCGCATCTCTGCCATGGTCCCCATCTCGACGAGTTCGCCCGATCTCAGAATGCCGATACGGTCACAGAGCGCTTCGACTTCGCTCAGTATGTGCGACGACAACAGCACGCTCTGTCCGCGGTCCTTCGCTTCGTGAACGCAGAGTCGGAAGGCCTGCTCCATCAGGGGGTCGAGGCCACTGGTCGGCTCGTCCAAGATGAGCAGGTCCGCTCGGGTCATGAGTGCGGCGACGAGTATGAGTTTCTGTCGGTTGCCCTTCGAGAGCGCGCGAACCCTTTTCGTTGTGTCCAGTCCGAATCGATCGATGAGTTCAACTCGATAGGACTCATCGACGTGACCGTGCACCCTTCCCAAGAGCCGTAGTGTCTCGGCGCCACTTAACGACGGCCACAGACTCGCTTCACCGGGGACGTAGGAGAGTCGGCGATGAGCCTCGACCGTTTGACGCTGAGAGTCCATACCAAAGATTTCGGCCCGACCCGCCGTGGGAATCAGCAGTCCGAGGAGTAGACGAATGAGGGTCGTCTTGCCCGCCCCATTGGGACCGAGGCAGCCGACGATCTCACCCGCTTCGACCCGCAGGTCTAGACCACGGAGCGCACGCGTTGAACCAAAGTCCTTGCGGAGGTCGAAGGTTTCAATTGCTGGTGTCGTCATGCACACTCCTCGGGATCGCTCATTGCGCCAAATCCATCGTTGCATTCATTTGCGTGCGGGCGTGAGCGCGGCGAAGGACAGGGACCACACCGTCGTATTGACACTGGCTCGTATCAACGAATGCCGTCGCCCCTCTCCCTAGGGTCAATGGTCCTCTTTTGGGGCGAGAGTTTCCTCGCCTCGCCGTCTTCTCAGACCGCGTCAACCGCGGGAGTCGCTCGAGAACGTCATGAATATCCGTGCCGACAACGAATTTCGGGAAGGTTTTAGTTATACCGAGGTGACCAAATGGCCGAAGGCTTCGTCGTCGTACCGTGACACCATTCGGAAGATTTCGTGCACGCCAGCACTATCGTTTCACGTGTAGTTGCAATGAGTATCGCGGAGTGCGAAGGAGAAAAGTGAGTGCACGTCACCACGCAACAGACGAATCAAACGCCAGTGTCGCTGGCGGCCACCGGATCGTTGTCGGAATTGATGGTTCAGCGGCCTCCCTCGCCGCTCTCGACTGGTCAGTGCGTCAAGCTGAACTGACGCACGCGGACCTAGAAGTCATCGCGACCTGGGAGTGGCCCACCGGTTTCGGATGGTCGATGATCCCCGAAGGGTACGACCCCGCGTCGGACATGATGACGATGGTTCAACCACTTCTGGACGGACTTCGAACGGACCATCCGAGTGTCGCGGTGGAGGCGAAGATTCTTGAGGGCCACCCGGCACCGGTACTTATTCGCGAATCGAAGGGGGCCGACTTACTGGTCGTCGGCAGTCGAGGTCACGGTGAGTTCGTCGGTATGCTCATTGGCTCAACGAGTGAGCACTGCGTCGCGAACGCGGCGTGTCCGGTCGTCGTGTTTCGCGGGAACACCTAGCCGTTGGCGGCCCCACCCGACGTCATTGAGTTTCTTCAGAAGTACCCACCCTTCGCCGGACTCGACGCGAAGGGACTCGAAATACTCGCCAGCGTGGTGGAAGTCGAATTCCATCCCGCGGGGCAGGTCATATTCTCCAAAGGTGCCGGTCCCGTCGATGCACTTCGCGTGATTCGCTCTGGAGCGGTCGAGGTCGTGAACGATGGCCAGGTTCTTGACCACATGGACGTCGGAGAGATGTTCGGTCACGCGTCGATGTTGTCGGGACTCCCGACCGGATTCGAAGCACGGGCGGCCGAGGACACGCTCACCTACCGCATTCCAGCGCACGTGGCGTCCCAGGTCCTCTCGGGACCGGAGACACTGAGCTACGTGACCCGATTGATACTCGAGGACCGTCACCATATTCGTTCCGGGACGTCACGCGAATTGACGAGGGATCACCTCCGCCAGCCGGTGCGAGACATAATCCGAAATGCTCCCCTCATCTGTTCACCTGATACGTCAATTCGCGAAGCGGCGCGAAAGATGACGGTGGCCGGCGCGAGCGCGCTCGTCGTCGATCTCGGCGGTTCGGTCGGAATAGTGACCGATGGCGACCTGCGATCCAGGGTGGTTGCGGGAGACGTATCCGTTGACTCGCCCGTGTCGGCGGTGATGTCCACCCCGGCGTTCACCGTGACCGACGATCGGCCCGGAAGCGAAGTGTTATTGGACATGTTGGACCGTGGTATCACCCACTTTCCAGTTGTCTCCGCGACCGGTCGCATCATCGGAATCGTCGAGGATCACGACCTCATCGCGATTGAGAGCACGACGTCATTCCAACTTCGACACGCGATCACCCGCGCCAATTCGGTGGAGGAGCTTCTTGCGGCGTCGCTGAAACTGCGGCCCACGATCGTGAGCCTTCACCGTGGAGGGATGACCGCCCTCGACGTCATGTCGGTCTTCTCGATCGTGGTCGATGCGCTTACTCGTCGATCGCTCGATTTCGCCGTAGCGCGCGTGGGCGTCCCGCCCACTCGCTTCACCTGGCTGGCGCTCGGCAGCCAGGCTCGACGTGAGGCGATGCCGAGCTCGGATCTCGACAGTGCGATTGCCTGGTTCGGCGATGGGGAAGATGACGACCCTTCGGTTGAGAGCTACTTCAGTGAGGTAGCGACGATTGCGTCCGACACCCTTACGGAGTGCGGAATACGTCCGGATGAACACCGGGTAAACGCTTCCGATCCACTTTTCGTTCGGTCCCTTTCGTCATGGCAGCACGAGGCCCAATCGTTCCTCGACAACCCCACGCAAAAGAAAGCCCTCGTATTGGTATCGGTACTCGTCGACAGCCGTCCCGTGTGGGGTGTCGAATCGGAGCCCCTCATCGCCGAAACGTTTCGGGCGGCCCGGGCCTATCCGCAGTTGCTACGACTGCTGGCGCAGTTCGCGCTCTCGCACCGACCACCGGTTGGCTTCTTTCGGGGCCATGCCATCGATGTCGGCGGCGTGGGTCGAAGTCAGTTGGATCTGAAGAGCGGCGCCGTGGTCCCGATCACCGATCTCGCACGATGGGCGGGGATGGCCGCCGGCGTGGCGTGTGCCTCGACGACCGAACGCCTGAGGGCGGCGGGTCAGGGAGGAACGCTCTCAGAGTCCGATGCCCTCACGTTGCACGATGCCTTCGAATTGACTTGTCAGTTGCGAATGGAACACCAAATTGCCCAGATCGAACACGGACTTGAGCCCAACGACGTCATCGGTCTCGACGAACTGAGCCCTCTGAGTCGCAGCTATCTGAAAGAGGCCTTTCGGGCCGTGGTCTCTGTGCAGCGTCGCGTCGAGAACGCCGTCTCCTGGAGCGGTTGACGTGCGGCGACCTCGACGCACGATGTCACCGGGCGCGCTGTCGTACGCCCGGTCACCGGTCGACGGGGGCCGGACTCCGTGGCGCGAGGCCCACTACTGCGTCGTGGACCTGGAGCTGAGCGGGCTTGATCCCCGCACCGACGAGATCCTCTCCTTCGCCGCGGTTCCGATCGATGACGGCCGCGTCATGGCCGGCCAGGCGCTGTACGGATTGTGCCGACCAACCCGTCCCGTGCCGGAACGGTCCGTGCTCGTTCACGGACTTCGCACGGTCGATCTCGAGGAAGCTCCGACACTCGACGAAGCGATACAGCCACTGTTAAGCGCGATGGCGGGCAGGGTGACCGTGGTACACGTGGCGTGGGTGGAGCGCTCGTTCCTGGGTCGGGCATTCGCACCTCTCGGAATACGACTTCGCGAACCCGTGCTCGATACGTACGAACTCGGTCGGTTGTTGGCCCTCGCTCGAAGGGAGCCTTCCCCTCCGACGTCACTCGGAGCGCTCGCTGTGAGCCTGGGGCTTCCAATTCATCGTCCCCATCACGCGCTCGGCGATGCGCTCACGACGGCGCAGGTCTTCGTCGCGCTTGCCACCCATTTGAATGCGTTCAGTACCGAGACCGTTCGGTCCCTCGCCCGCGCCAAGACCCGACTGGACTGAGGCGATGCAACGTCACCACCAGTGCCTGATCCAGGGCTGGAGGTGCGGGGGTCGTGAGGTTACTGCGAAGCGGTCTGCTGGATCCCGGATCGTTCGAGATTGACGGCGATCTCCTTGATTGAGGCGTCAAGACTGCGGGCGCAACTGATGAGCCGCTCCTTGAACACCGTCTGAGCGTGGGGCCGGAACTGTTCGCCGCGGGCGATCAACAACTCTTCTTCCATCTCGTGAATCTGGCGCTCAATCGCTGAGAAAAGCTGTAGTGCAATCTCGATGAGTCGCTCGACGTCGTCTTGGATACTCCTGCTCACTGTTGATGGCGAACCCTCAGAGAATTCGTGGAGGAAGTCTCCTTCGTCATCCGGCGATTCAGAGCTCCTCGATAGCATCCTTCACCTTTTCTCCCACCTGCTTGAGGTGACCCTTGTGTTGATCGTTCGCACCGTCACTCTCGAGATCCCGGTTTCCCGTGACCTGTCCCGTGACCTCCTTCGTCCGACCCTTGGAGATTTGAAACATGTTCTTCGCCCGATTCATAAAATTCATCGTCTTCTTCAATCTCTCTCACGAGACGCGTGTCGGCGCACACGTTGTCCGCCGCTGGTTCTTCGATAGAACATGTGGTCACACGGTGTATACGCACCGACAGATCTGTGACCACATGAGCAATGGGGGTCATCTCGAAATACAAGAGTTGAAATTCGCGATGACGAGCGGGGAGGGACCTCGTTCGCGGCCAAGCGAAGTACTTTCGGCCGCGACGCTTGGAACAGTCCAGTTCCTCCCATAATGCGTTCCTCCTACAAACGGGCCCAGCGAAATACCGGGTCAGTAGGAAGCGGGATCTAGACGTCCTAGATGGAGGGTACCAGAATCGTCCTCGAATCGCCCCAGAATGGCCGCTGAGTTCGGTTCCGACGTCCGGGGCGGCCCGTGTTGAAGGCGTCACGCGCGATAACCATCGTGATCTTCCGGTCCCTAGGCCGGCGTCGGCGCCGCCCAATCGTCGAGATCGTTCGGCAAGATCACCTTGCCAACGACACGAGTGGCGAGATAGGTCAGGCCCTCATTGTGGTTCCTGGCGTGCGCCCGCAGTCGATTGAACGCGTCGTTCATGTCGCAGCCCGTCGACTGGCAGATCATCCCTTTCGCCTGCTCAATGATCACCCGACTGTTGAGGGCGTTGCTCAACTGGGCGTTCAGGGTGTTCGCGTCGATTGACGATCGGTGCTGCAGGATGGCAATCGTGGCGACGTCGGCGAGTCCCTGGGCCACGATCACGTCATCGTCGCTGAGCGCCCCCTGATGCGTCCGAAAGAGGTTCAGCGCGCCGATCGTCCTACCGCGCAGTCGCATCGGCAGACTGTGGACGGCGCGGAAACCTTGGGCGAGGGCCAGGGGCGTGAACTGTGGCCAGCGACCATCGGACTCGCTCAGCGATTGATTGGTGATGGCGAGCCCGTCGCGGTAGCAGTCAACGCATGGTCCTTCGTTCGCCTGAATCTGAAAGAGTTCGAGCACGGTCATCGACTCACTCGATGAGGCCACGAACTGCAGTTCTCCAACTGGCGACGCGAGCATGACGCCGGCGGCGTCGACGTCGATCGCCTCCACGCAGCGCAGGCTCAGTACGGTGAGCACGTCAATGACGTCGTAGTCGTCGACCAGGTTGTCCGCCAACTCCACCAGCGTCGCTATCAAGAGTGATTCCCTGTTCATCGGTCCCACCTGTCTATTTCACGATGCGCAGTCATGTAATCGCACCACGTTGTTGCGGCGATTGACCAGTAAATTCTACCGTTCACTTCCCTCCTTCCGCCGACTGGTCAACCCACTCTTGGGTTTCGGGCGCAAAACACGTCGACCGCGACACGACGCGTTGCGCGAGGTCTGTGAGCTGACATCCGGTTCCAAAGGCGTGCGCCTGCAAAAAGACGAGTGCGTCCTTCACCGACATGGACGCCTGGACTGCCAACATGCCCGCGGCTTGGTGGACTCGGAAATTGAGCGGCGATTCGCTGCTCAACTCACCGACGAGGCGGTTGGGTGAGCCACCCGCTTGAATCGTCAATATCGCTCGGCCGATCACCGACGCCATGAGGTACGCGTCCAATGACTGATTCGCACTCAGCGGTCCAGGAACGTAACGGAAGAGAGTCAGTGCTCCGAAACGAATCGCTCCGAGTCGAACGGGATAGCCGAAGACTGCTCGAGCGCCTAAGGCGGCGGCCTCGGGTCGATAGGTACTCCAGTTGGTCGTGGTCGTGCGCAGCAGATCGAAGTCCTCAATGGCGTCACCCCGGCTGGCGTCCATCGTCGGTCCTTCACCGAGGGTATTTTCCAGGTCCATCAAAGCGCCCGCGGCAACGTTGCTCGTACACAGCGACGTCAAGGCATCACCTTTGTTCGTCAGGGCGATGATGGCGCCGTCCAGCGCCATGAACTCAGCCGCCACCGAACAGAGCGCGAACCCGTCCGGGCTGTCTCGATCGAAGCGTTCCATCAACGAGAAAATGTCGAGCAGACGATGAGCGTTCACGTTGACGCAACCTTCACCGCGCGGTGTTCGCGGATCGGAGTGACGAGGAGTATCGATTGGAAGTACGTTGCTCGCACTACTCTGGCGCATGCGTTGGAGCTCGTCACTTACTTCGTCCTAACGTCGTCGACAAGGATCAAGGGGGGCTTGATCCTTGTCGACGAGAACTATGCAGCGTCCGTCGAGGGTGAAGCGGGCGTCGCTACTTCGTGTCCTCGTGGACCGAACTCGTGTTGCCGCCCGCGTCGACGACCTGACGGTCCAAAGAGTGGTGAGGGGTTCGCTCGGGCCCCCTCGAGATGCCGAAGACGATGGCCGAGACGACAAAACCAAACGCCCCGGCAATCATCAGAATTACACCGACGGTTGAGAGTCGAAAACCTGTTCCTTGATAGGTGATGGCCCAGTACATAATTGCTCCCGCCGCGGCGGCGATTGCACTGAGCACCATTCCTGGAAGACCCATTTCACTCCTTCGTCTGCTTGCCTGAATATCAGGTGAGAAGGATGCAGGGTCTTGACGTCCTGAGCGCAGCGTACCACCATGATCGAGAATCGAGACCGGCGAACGCTAAGCCGTAGGCGCGACGAGGTCGCGTGGGAGTCGCTCCCTCGACGAGGGTTCGATTGAGAGGCGAACGCTGATCGCGCCGAACTCCGAGGTGGTCGTGATCGGGAACCCGGAGTGGCGAAATACCGACATCATGTCGTGATTGGTGAAGAGGGTCTCGGCGCACAGTGTTGTGATACCTCGTTCCCAGGCGGCTTCGGCGAGAGCGTCGAACAGTCGGCGTCCGAGACCAAGGTGTTGGTGATCGTCGCGCACCACGAACGCGACTTCGGCGGTGGTGGCATTCGGATAGCGGTCGTACCGTCCCACCGCGACGAGCTGATCACCGTCTTCAATCACGAGGGCCAGTCGGTCGACGTAGTCGACCTGAGTGAAGTGTCGCACCTCGTCGGCGGAGAGCGTCGGGTGCAACGAGAAATAGCGGCGATAGATGGAGTCAAAGGAGAGGCACGCGTGAAAGGCCACCAACTTCTCCGCGTCGTCCGGGCGGATCGGGCGCAGACGGAACGTCGCGCCCGACGCCACCGTGAATTCGGTGCTCAACTCTTCGGGGACGCGTCCACGTAGAAAATGGTCGCGCGCCGTTAGTCCGGGTGAATGAATGAGGGTTCGCGCGCGGTGGGGGCCCGTCGGGCCAATTTGTGTCTCTGTTTGTGTCGATGCCATGTATATATTTTCTTCGCTGCGGCGCCGGTTCCCTTAGGGACAATGGTCACATCACGTCTAATCCGCCGTGAGATCGCTAGAGAAGGACCGTAAATCGGGACTTATTCCCCTGACCCCGACGAAAAACAGCCCTCTACGGTTGAAACGTGTCCACCATCACCCAGTCCAGCCCTCCGGTGAAGCGCAGTTCGCACCGTCGTTGGGACTTCTTGGCGCTACACCGATGTGCTTCCTGTCAGACCTTCGATCGCCTGAGCCAGACCAACGACTTGGGCGCAGCGTCGATTCTTGTCCGAGACATATCGCCCCAGATAATTTTCACCGACAACAAGGAGGATGAATCATGAAGGCACTCGTCTACAAGGGCCCCGGCAAGAAGAGTTGGGAAGAGGTCCCCGATCCAGTGATTCAAAAGCCGACGGACGTCATCGTGAAGATGGTCGCGACCACCATTTGCGGCACCGACCTTCACATTCTGAAGGGTGACGTGCCGGAAGTGGAGATCGGTCGAATCCTGGGCCACGAAGGAGTCGGCGTCATAACCGAGATTGGCGCAAGCGTCACCCAACTCGCCGTCGGCGACAAGGTGATCCTGGCGTGCGTGAGCTCGTGCGGTCGCTGTTCGAACTGTCGAATCGGACTCTTCGGTCACTGCCTCGATCCCGAAGGCATCGCCGGGATCGGCTGGATCTTCGGATACATGATCGACGGTACGCAGGCCGAATTGGTTCGTGTCCCGTTCGCCGAAACGTCCGTTTACAAGATGCCCGAGAGCCTGTCGGACTCCGAAGGGATTCTCTTGTCCGACATCTTGCCGACGGGATTCGAAATGGGCGTGCAGTACGGTGACGTGAATCCGGGCGACGTCGTCGCCGTCATCGGGGCTGGGCCGGTCGGCCTTTCATCGGTCATGACCGCTCGTCTCTACGGTCCATCGAAGATCATCGCGATCGACCTCGATGACAGTCGCCTGAAGAGGGCGTCCGACTTCGGAGCGACCGACACGGTCAACTCCGGCGACGCAGACTGGAAAGAGCAGGTCTTCGCGCTCACGGACGGCCAGGGTGTCGACGTCGCAATTGAGGCGGTCGGCGTCCCCCAGACGTTCACCATGGCCACCGAGATCGTCCGTCCTGGCGGCAGTGTGGCCAACATCGGCGTGCACGGGAAGCCGGTGGAGCTCGCCCTCAACGAGCTCTGGATCAAGAACATCAATATCTCGATGGGACTCGTGAACACGAACACGCTCGCCATGCTGTTGAAGCTCGTCACCGAGAAGAAGCTGCCGGCGGAGAGCTTCGTCACCCACGAATTCTCCTTCGACCAGATTCTCCAGGCGTACGACGTCTTCGGCAACGCGGCACAGCACGACGCGCTCAAGGTCCTCATTCACTAGATTGTCTTGATTAGGCGACGAGTCGCCGTGGCGGAGGGTAACGCCACGACGACTCGTCGTCGTGGATTTGGCCCCATTGTCCTGGGTGACGTCACGGTGAACGAACGCACTTCGGCACGCGAGCGGCGTGCGAGGTGGCGGCATGGCCGCTGGCGTTCGGAACTCGACCCCCGACGACGAGCATTGAAAAATACGGTCGCACATGTTACGGTCGCCCCTAGTCTGGCGGGAAGATTCCGTCGATCAGAGAGGACCAGCACCATGACACTGCAACTGGGAGATGTCGCACCAGACTTCACCGCGGAGACATCCGAGGGGAAAATCGAATTCCACGACTGGCTTGGCGACTCATGGGCGGTGCTGTTCTCGCACCCTAAGGACTTCACGCCGATCTGCACCACCGAGCTCGGGTACGTGGCCAAGATCAAGCCGGAGTTCGATCGCCGAGGCGTCAAAGTGATCGGACTCTCCGTCGACTCGAGTGAGCGCCACGAGAAGTGGGCTGACGACATCGAGAAGACCCAGGGCGCGCGGCCAAACTTTCCGATGATCGCCGACACGGACTTCAACGTCTCCAAGCTCTACGGAATGTTGCCCGCCAGCGCGGCTGGCACCTTCGAAGAGCGAACGCCCGCCGAGAATCAGACCGTCCGAAATGTGTTCGTAATCGGTCCCGACAAGAAGGTGAAGCTCGTAATCGTGTACCCGATGACCACCGGTCGTAACTTCGATGAAGTGCTTCGAGTAATTGACTCACTGCAACTGACGGCCGGCCACCGGGTGGCCACGCCGGTCAACTGGAAGCAAGGAGAGGACGTCGTCATCGCGGGCAGTGTCTCGAATGACGAGGCCAAGGAGATTTTCGGTACGTGGGAGGAACCTGTTCCCTACATGAGAATCGTTCCACAGCCCAAGTAAAAAGCCGCAGTCCTAACGCACACTCGCCCCGACGCCACACGACGTCGGGGCGAGTGTGCGCGTGGCGAGAGTCTGAAGTTGCCATCCTTCTTGACCGTTCGAAGGGGGTATCGATGAAGAGAGTGTTGGTTTTGGGTGCCGGCTTTGGCGGACTCGAACTGGTGTCGCAGCTGTCGGCGGAGTTCGGCGACGACGCCGAAGTCGTTCTGATTGACCACGCCGATGACTTCGTGTTCGGATTCTCCAAGCTCGACGTCATGTTCGGACGAACCGCCGCCGAATCGGTTCGTCATCCGTATCGGGACCTCAAGAAGCCCGGGGTCCGTTTCGTGCGAGCGACGATCATCTCGATCGATCCGGTCACGCGAGCCGTCGAGACCGACGTCGGCCACTTCGACGCTGACGTGCTGGTCGTCGCTCTCGGCGCGGACCTTGACCCTGGGGCGACGCCAGGGTTGGTCGAAGCGGGACACGAGTTCTACACCGTGGAGGGCGCCTTCGCACTGCGCGACGTTCTTGAGAACTTCGAGGGCGGGCACGTGATCGTTGGGGTCACGTCGACGCCCTACAAGTGCCCACCCGCGCCGAGTGAAACTGTTCTGTTGATGCACGACTTCCTCGAGACCCGCGGGTTGCGCGATCGATCGCAGATCTCCCTCGTCTCGCCGTTACCGTCACCCATTCCGCCCTCGCCCGAGGCGTCGAGTGCGCTGCTCGGAGCCTTCGCCCAACGCGGGATCGGATGGTTCCCCAATCAACTCATACGCGAACTCGACCCCACATCCAGCGTCGCCCGATTCACCGATGGGACGGAGATGCCGTTCGATCTGTTCCTCGGAGTTCCGAAGCATCACGTACCGAAGGTCGTCGCCGAGTCCGGTATGACGGTCGACGGATGGATTCCCGTCAATCCCCTGACGCTCGAGACCGCCTACCCGGGCGTCTTCGCCGTCGGCGACGTCACCAGCGTGGGTACGCCGAAGGCCGGGGTCTTTTCGGAGCGCCAAGGGGTGGTGGCCGCCCAGAGGATCATCTCGATCCTGCGCGGCGATTCGGCCTCGGCCGAGTACGACGGTTACGGACTGTGCTACCTAGAGTTCGGCAACGATGAGGTCGCTCGTGTCGAAGTCACCTTCATGAGTGGTCAGGCACCGACCGGGCACTACGAGTCGCCGTCGGCGGCCGTGGCCGCCGAGAAGGGCGAGTTCGGCGCCAGCCGAGCGAAGCGATGGTTTGATCGTGACTGGACCACCGTCGCGTAGAAGCCCGACGTTCGACGACCTCGGTTTCGTTCAACTCACTGCGGTGAACTCCTGGTCATCTGTTCGCGCGGTAGTGGAGATGGACGACCCCGTCTGAGAATCGGTCGACGGCGAGCAGTTCGGGTTCGGGGAGAAAGGGATGGGGAAGCGCCGGTGTGCCGCCGCGAACGGTGACGGGCATAAGGAACAGGTGCACCTCGTCGATCAGGTCGGCCACCATCGCCTGATTCGCGAGGTTCGCGCCGGCGATCGTGATGTCATGGGCC
>Ga0187871_10000418_pt1 | contig 40794 bp, 31 predicted proteins | sample June2016WEW_16_1_FD_132988 | JGI IMG/M metagenome (GOLD analysis project Ga0187871, IMG submission 132988) | Peatland microbial communities from SPRUCE experiment site at the Marcell Experimental Forest, Minnesota, USA - June2016WEW_16_10 | ecosystem: Environmental > Terrestrial > Soil >...
GCTGGCGCCCGCGGGCCGCCTGGTCACTTGCGGCGCCACCACCGGCTTCGACGCGAAACTGGATCTGCGCTTCCTGTTCAGCCGCCAGCTTTCGCTGCTGGGATCCTTCATGGGAACCATGGGAGAGCTGCACCGCGTGTTGAAATTCGTGTTTCGGGGGCAGCTGAAGCCGGTGATCGACAAGGTCTATCCGCTGTCGGAGATCCGCGCCGCACATGAGAGGCTGGAGAACAAGGAGCAGTTCGGCAAGGTCGTGGTGGTCCCATAGTAATGGTTTGCCCTTTGTTTCTCTAGCCGATTCCGGCTTACTTCCGCGCCGCCGCGGCCCGCCACCCGCCGCACCCTATAATGGTGGTGAGTCCGATGTCCGGCCCTTCTATTGTCATTAGCGCCACCTTTACCGCGGACGCTATCGCACCCGCTCTCGCCTTTTGGATGCGCGAGCTGGGCTTCGATTACCGCATCCAGATCGCGCCATACAACCAGGTGTTCCAACTTTTGCTGGACCCCGCCGGCGCGCTGGCGGCCAATCGCGAAGGCGTGAATGTGGTCCTGGTTCGATTCGAAGACTGGACCCCGGCCACAGCCAGTCTGGAGGCCGACGTCAAGCATTTCGCCGCCAGCCTGCGGAACGCTGCGCATTCTTTCGGCGCACCGCTGCTGGTATGCATTTGCCCGGCATCTCCTAACTTCGACACCGGCTTCCAAACCCGCATGGAGGAACTCATCGCGGCCACCGTCGCCGAGTTGAGCACCGTGCACCTGGTGACGCCGCGCGACATCCACGCACCGTATCCGGTAGCACAGCCGCTCGATCCCCTGGGCGACAAGCTGGGCCACATCCCGTACACATCCGCCTACTTTACGGCGCTGGCCGCCATGCTGGCGCGCAAGATCCACGCGCTGCGTACGCCGCCGTTCAAAGTGATCGCACTCGATTGCGACGACACGCTATGGCGCGGCATTTGCGGCGAGGATGGGCCGCAGGGCATTGTGGTGGACCCGCCGCGCCGCGCCCTGCAGGAGTTCATGCTGGCCCAGCACGCCCAAGGCATGCTGCTGACGCTCTGCAGCAAGAACAACGTGGAAGACGTGCTGGATACTTTCCGGCTGCATCCCGAGATGAAGCTGCGCATGGAGCACTTCGCCGCCTGGCGCATCAACTGGTCTTCGAAAGCTGCGAACCTGGCCGCGCTGGCCGAGGAACTCGAACTGGGACTCGACAGCTTCATTTTGGTGGATGACAACCCCCGCGAGTGCCGCGAGGTGGAGGCGGCCTACCCGCAAGTGTTGGCCCTGACGCTGCCCGAAAGCGATCGGGAGATCCCCGAGTTTCTGCGCCATGTGTGGGCCTTCGACCGGTTGCGCGTAACCGAAGAAGATCGCGCCCGTCCCGCCATGTACGCGCAGGAACTCGAGCGTCAGCGCGTTGAAAAGCAATCGGCCAGCCTGGAAGATTTTCTCCGCAATCTGCAGCTTGAAGTGCGCATCGCTCCCATGTCGCCCAAAGAACTGGCGCGCGTGGCGCAGTTGACCGAGCGCACCAACCAGATGAACTTCACCACCGTGCGGCGGTCGGCGAGCGACATTCAGGCGCTCCTCGAATCGGGCAAAGCCGAATGTCTCACGGTACACGTGAGCGACCGCTTCGGCAGCTACGGGCTGGCGGGCGCTATGATCTTCCGCGGCGGCGTGGACGCCATCTCGATCGACACGTTCTTGTTGAGCTGCCGCGCTTTGGGCCGCGGCGTCGAGCATCGCATGCTCGCGGCGCTCGGGCAGATCGCGCGCGAGCGGGGGCTGGCCGCCGTGGAAGCCCGCTATGTGCGCAGCCCCCGGAACCGTCCGGCGCTGCTGTTTCTGGAGAGCGTAGGGCTTGAATTTCAGAGCGTTCGCGGAGAGGCTCTGCTATTCCGTTTTCCAGCCGCGTTTGCGGCGGCGGTACGCTACGAGCCTTCGGCAGTCGTGCGGCCCGCTGCGGCCGCTGTGCCACTGCCCTCCGGCGCCGGCCGCCCTCGCATTCCATACGCCAGGATCGCGAATGAATTGCGCGACGTGGAACAGATATTGGCGCAGTCCTTGACGGAAGCCGCGCCCCGCCTGACACCCGCCCAGCCGACGCCGCCGCGCTCCGGCCTGGAGCGGCAACTGTGCCGCATCTGGTCCGCCATGCTCAACGTGCAGCCGGTCGGCGTGCATGACAATTTCTTCGACTTGGGCGGCCACTCCCTGTTGGCCGTGCAATTACTCTCGCGCCTGAAGGAAGAACTCGGCATCGAGCTGTCGCTGGAAGTGGTATATGGCGCGGACTTCACCGTCGCTGAGCTGGCCAAGGCGATCGAACTGCGCGAAATCGAGATCGCCGGCGCGGACCGGTATGCCGCTCTTCTGGCCGAAGTCGAAAGCCTCAGCGACGAGGAAGTGCGCGAGTTGCTGGCCAAGGAAAGCGGGGAAGCGCTGTACTGAGCGATGCGGATTCTGCTGACGGCCAATGCCTCCTATGTGCCGCCCCGCGGCGGGGCCACCCGCAGTAATCTGCTGTGGCTGGAGCACATGGCGGCACACGGGCACGCCTGCCGCATAGTATCTACCACGCTTGCGGAGAGCGCCGGCAAGCGCGCCCAGATGGCCCAGGAAGGCGCGCACCGGCAAACCCTCCTGGAGCGCGGCGTGGAAGTTTACGAGGTCGCGGACCGCGCCGGCCAGACGGCCGTATTGCGCCGCCAGATCCGCGAATTCCAGCCGGATTGGGTGCTGGTCTCATCGGAAGATCTGGGGCACGGTCTCCTCCGCGAAGCGCACGACAGCGCTCCCGGGCGCGTCGTTTACCTGGCGCACACGCCGCAATTCTTCCCCTTCGGACCGGCAAGTTGGAACCCCGACCCAGGCGCCGCGGAATTGGTGCGTCGCGCCGCTGCCGTGGTGGCGATAGGGCATCACACCGCCGCCTATATCTGCCGTCACACGGGACGTGAAGCCGTGGTGATCCATCCGCCCGTCTACGGCGGCGGACCGTTTCCAAACCTGGCCTCGCCGGATGAAGGCCTGGTGACCATGGTCAATCCGTGCGCGGTGAAAGGGATCTCCATTTTCATGGCGCTGGCCGAACGCTTTCCCGCGCAGCGTTTCGGCGCGATTCCCGGATGGGGCACCACGGCGGCCGACCGCGCGGCGCTGGCCGGGCGCCCCAACTTCACCATGCTGCCGAATTGCCGGCGTATCGCGGATTTTCTCAGCCGCACGCGCGTCCTGCTGATGCCCTCGCTCTGGTATGAAGGCTTCGGGCTGACCGTGATGGAAGCCATGCTGCACGGCATCCCGGTGATTTCGAGCGATTCCGGCGGCTTGCTGGAGGCCAAGCTGGGAACGCCATTCGTAGTGCACGCTCCCGCCATCGAGCGGTATCTCCCGGTCTTCGACGAATACTCGCTGCCGGCGCCCGTGATCGCGCCTGTGGATCTGCGTCCGTGGGAGCACGCCTTGCGCACGCTCTTGACCGACCGCGCCATCTACCAGCGGGTTTCGTCTGCCTCGCGGGAAGCCGCATTGCGCTTCGCCGGCACTCTGGATGCCGGACGCATGCCGGAGTTTCTGCAGTCGCTCAAACCCGGCGAGGCGACACGCGCGACTCCGTCGCTGGCCAACCTGTCGGGAGAAAAGCGGGCTCTGCTATTGCAGATGGCTCGCGGCCGGAAGCATTGAATGCGGATCCTGCTGGCGCAAAACGCGCTCTACTATCCGGCGTACGGCGGCGGCGACCGTTCCAACCGTCTGCTGTTGGAAGCCCTGGCCGCGCGTGGGCACGCCTGCCGCGTGGTGGCGCGCATCGCCCGTTTCGGCGCCACTGGGCACGCGCAATATCTGCGGGAGCTCGCGGCGCGCGCGGTGGCGCCGGTCTCATCGGAAGAAGGTGCGGTTCTGTTCAAACTTGCCGGGGTCGAAGCGCACGTGGTCACCGGGAATCCGAATCTGCGCGCCTACTTCGCGGCGCAAATCGCCGCGTTCGATCCGGATGTGATCCTGACTTCCACCGACGATCCCGCGCAACTGCTGCTGGAAGTTGCCGTGCGGTCTCCCGCGCCCACAATTTTTCTGGCGCGCGCTACGCTGGCCCTGCCGTTCGGTCCGGACTGCGCCTTCCCAAGCGCGGCCAAGACCGAGGCGCTGCGCCAGGCTGCGGGGGTGGTGGGGGTCAGCCGGTACGTGGCCGATTACATCCTCAAATGGAGCGGCATCCCGGCCTCGCACGTACCCATCTCCTTGCCGGACCCTCCACCCTATCCGGACCTGGGCGGCTTCGAAAACGAGTTCGTCACGCTGGTGAATCCCTGCGCGGTGAAGGGCATCTCGATCTTCCTGGCACTGGCGGACCGCATGCCCGGCGTGAAGTTTGCAGGCGTACCCACCTGGGGCACGACACAGGCTGACCGCGCCGCGCTGGCCGGTCGCGCCAATGTGACATTGCTCGATCCGGTGGATAACGTGGACGGCATCCTGCGCCGCACGCGCGTGCTGCTGGTCCCCTCGCTGTGGGCCGAGGCGCGCTCCCGCATGGTGGTGGAGGCCATGCTGCGCGGCGTGCCCGTCATCGCCAGCCGCATCGGCGGCATCCCGGAGGCCAAGCTGGGCGTGGATTATCTGCTGCCCGTGCGGCCCATCGAAAGGTACCACGCGCGCCTCGATGAACAGATGGTCCCGCTGGCGGAACTACCGGAGCAGGATATAGGACCCTGGCAAGCGGCGCTCGACCGGCTGATCACGGACCGCGCCCATTACGAAGCTCTCGCGCGCGCCTCGCGCCAGGCGGCCTTGACGGATGCCGCGCAGATGAGCGTGAGGCCCTTCGAAGCGCTGTTGGAGCACTCGCTGGCAACCCCGGGCAAAGGGCGCGCCAGCGCCGATCGACCGCCGGGCTCGCCCGCAGATGGCCGGAACATCGAGGGGCGCAGCTCCGCCCTGTCCTCCGATCGCCAGAAACTACTGGCGCTGCGGCTGCGTAGGATCTCCGCCGCCCGGCCCGTCGCCGCGGGCGCCCTGCGGCTATTCTGCTTCCCGCACGCCGGTGGCGGCCCAGCGGCATTCAAGGACTGGCCGGAGCGGCTGCCGGCTTCCGTGGTGGTCGTGCCGATGCGCCCGCCCCGGCCGCTGAAGCCCGCCGATATGGCCGGCCTGGTGGCGGCGTGGGGCGATGCCATCGAGCCTTATCTGAACGAGCCGTTCGCCTTCTTCGGACACAGCATGGGAGCGATAGTGGCTTTCGAAGTGGCGCGGCTTCTGCGGCGGCGAAACCGGCCGGCGCCGCGCATGCTGGTGGCATCCGGCGCGCGCGCGCCGCATTTCCGGCGTGGGCACGTGCCGCCTCCCGAGCCCAGCGAAGCCGAATTCGTGGAAGCCCTGCGGCATCTCGAAGGAACACCGCGCGAAGTGCTCGACGATCCCAGGCTCATGCAACTGATTTTGCCGGCGTTGCGCGAGGATGCCGCTATCTATCGCCATTACATCTATACCGAGGAGCCGCCGCTCGACTGCCCGATTCGCGCCTATGGCGGAGCACAAGATCCTAATGTACAGAGGGAGCATCTCGAAGGTTGGGCCGCGGAGACAACAGCGGCGTCCTCAGTCAGGGTATTTCCCGGCGGCCATTTCTATCTGCGCGCCAGGCGTGACGAGGTTCTCGCGTCTCTGGCGCGGGACCTATCCCGCGGGAGCGAGTAGCAGTTGGTGCGGTCTCATACTTCCGTATTTATGTACCAGCTGCGAGGTTTCTTGCGTCTGTAAGATTTTTGGTAGGATTCTGATTAGCCACGAAGAGATTTGTTTAACATGCGCTTAACATACGTCTCATTACTGATATCTATATTCGCCGCGGGCCTTGCGCTCGCGCCCATCGCCACGGCGGCCGCCCCGGGTGAACGCTGGCTGGTTCTCCTGAACGAGAAACCAGTAGTCGAGCGCTTTCCCGGAAGAATCGAAAAAATCCGTGCTGCCGCTGAGCCATACCGGCAGCACCTGGTGCAGGCCCAAGCCAGCATACGCCCGCAGATCGAAGCGACCCACGCGCGCGTCACCGGCTCCTTGCAGCATCTGCTCAACGGTATTTTTGTGGTGGCTACGCCGCAGCAGGCTGCCGCACTGCGCAAGTTGTCTGGCGTGAAAGCCGTGACGCGCCTGCGCCGCTACTACAAAGCGGATCAACTCACCATGAGCAACGTCGCCGGAGCCTGGAGCGCCGGGCCCATCGGCGGCGAGTCGAACGCCGGCGCCGGCATCAAGATAGGGATCATCGATACAGGCATCGATCAGACTCACCCGGCATTTCAGGATCCCAACCTGGTGGCGCCCAGCGGCTTCCCGAAGTACGATAATTCGACTGACCAGGCATTCACTACGAATAAGGTGATCGTGGCCCGCAGCTATGTGAGCGATATTATCGATTCGGACGTGTCGAACGCCGCGGACCCGGCGGCGCAGTCGCGGCCGGACGACGTTACCGCGCGCGACCTGGATGGGCACGGCACCGCGGTCGCATCCGTGGCGGCTGGAATCACCACCACTTACAACGGAATCGGCATAACCGGTGTCGCTCCGAAGGCCTTCCTCGGTAACTACAAAGTATTCGGCTCGGACGAGGTAAATGCCGGCGCCAGCGGCCAGGGGCTGCTGCAAGCGCTGGAGGATGCGGTTACCGACGGCATGGACGTGGTTAACATGTCTCTGGGCAGCCCGGCCTGGTACAGCGGACCTCTCGATACGGACCCCACTTACTGCGTGAACAGCGGCCTGCCGAACTCGCCGATTCAAATTCCAAGCGATGCCTGCGATCCGCTGTCCTACGAAGCGGAAAATGCCATGGATCAGGGACTGGTGACGGTGGTCATCGCCGCCGGCAACCAGGGCGCGAATGGCTATCAGTTCAATTTTGCCTGCGGGTCTCCGCCCTGCAATAATATCTCGGCTCCTACCTTCAGCACTATGGGCTCGCCCGCTTACGCTCCTTCGGCTATTGCCGTGGCGGGCATTCAGAACGACGTGACTTATGTGCAGCAAGTGGAGATATCCGGCTTGCAGCCGGTCGCGGCATTCGAAAGCTATGACGGGCCCGCCCCCCTGGCGCCGCTGACCGCGCCGCTGGTAGATGCCACGCAACTGGGAAACAGTCTCTGTAGCCCGGTGGGCGCCACGGCTCTGTCCGGCGAAATCGCCCTCGTGCTGCAAGGCACCTGCGACGACGTCACCATGGTGACCGATGCGCAGACCGCGGGCGCCGTGGGCGTGATTGAGATCGCTTCCAGCGATTCGTATTATCTGCCCTATGGGCTTGCCGGCACGATTATTCCCACCTTCATCGTCGCCCCGTCCGATGGTGCGACACTGCAGAGCTATGTCGATAGCAATCCTGGCACGAAAGCGACCATGGATCCCAAGCCGTACCAGGTGTCCGCGCAATCCCAGGGCTATATTCCGTTCTCCGTAGCCTATTTTTCCTCTCGCGGTCCGGTGAATGAGACGGGCGCGCTCAAGCCCGACCTATCGGCGGCCGCTACCGATTTCCTGATGCCCGTGGAGAATTACGATCCATCCGGGGAACTGTTCAACTACTCGCGTTACGGCACCGCCGACGGGACCAGTTTCGCCACGCCCATGGTGAGCGGGAGCGCCGCGCTGGTGAAGCAATCCAATCCCAATCTGACTCCGGCGCAAATCAAGTCCGCGCTGGTAAATACCGCGGCGTTCTCCAATCTGGTCACGTCGGATGGGTCCGCCCAGGCTTCCGTTTCGGAAGTGGGCGCGGGACTGCTGCAAACCAACCGGGCGGTTGTATCCACCGTGCAAATCGTGCCGTCGTCGGTCTCCCTGGGTCAAACCGGCGAATTCAATACGCCCCAGACACTGACGATTTACAATACCGGCGCCAGCCAGGTGGCATTGTCATTAAGTGTTACGCAAAACGCCGGCTACACTTCGTCGCTGAGCCAGGTACTGGTGAATAATGGCAGCACCGCCACGGTCAACGTCCCTGCGAACAGTTCGGCCACGGTAACCGTAACTCTTACCGGGGGGCAGCCGGCGGCCGGCCGTTATGAAGGCGTGATCGGCGTCACCGGTGGCCCTGTCCCGTTAAGCGTTCCCTACATGTATTTGGTGCCCAGCGGCATTCCTTACGATGTTATTCCGCTGAACGGCACCCAGCCGGGCCAAGGCTTCACCGCGTTCGACGGTGCGGTCGGGGCGGAAATTCCCTGGTCCGGGGAGTGCATCAACACGAATAATGCCTGCATATACGATTACGGCCCGTTGGCTGTCCAGGTCATCGATCAATATGGAGCGCCGGTTGCGAATCTCCCCGTGGAATGGGGGGTCACACAGGGTAATGGCACCTTCGATCCAAACTATACGGATCAATATACGAATTCGAACGGCGTAGCCGGGGCCACGGCCATCCTGGGCACCACGGCCGGTCCGCAGGAGTTCGCGGTGAGCGTGGATGGAATTACATACCCGTTGCCTTTCGACGGTTATGCGCGGATTGCGCCGGCAATCAACTCGAACGGCGTACTGGACGCCGCCAGTTTCAGCTCCGGAAAAGCCGTTGCGCCAGGATCCTGGATATCGGTCTTCGGAACCAATCTGACGGATGCCACCCAAGGCAACAACGGTGTGAACTTCGCATTCGACAATTGCTATCTTTGCAATCCGGTGAACCAGCCCTTGCCTTTGGGCATCGACGGCGCCGCATTCAGCTTCGATAACTCCACGCAAAGCTTGCCCGCGCGCTTCAGCTATGTCAGTCCCACGCAATTGAATTTGCAGGTGCCCTGGGAGCTGACCGGCGCTTCCGCCACGGTGAAAGTGATCGTCAACTACACTTACAGCGCCGAGTACACTCTGCCGCTAGCCCAATACTCACCCGGTTTCTTCGTGTATGACTCGGCCAACGATGTAGCCGCTCTGGATCTGAGTAACCAACTGGTCGGTTCCTCCAATCCGGTGGCGCGCGGGTCCTACATCCAATTGTTCATGAACGGCCTTGGACCTGTGAGCAATCAGCCGGGGGACGGCCTGGCGGCGGCCGGCAGTTCGCTGTCGTATACTTCGGCTAGCCCGACCGTTACGATCGGGGGCCAACCGGTCACCACGGTACAGTTCAGCGGGCTGGCGCCCGGCTATGTCAGTCTGTACCAGGTGAACGTACAGGTGCCGACCAATATTTCGGCGGGGGCGCAGCCCATCACTTGCACCATCGGCGGAGTCAGCGCCACAACCGCCGAGGTGTGGGTGAAGTGATCCGGCGCACGTTTTGGCGACTCGCGGCGAACGTTCGTTCGCCGCGCGCTATAGTGAATAACTATAGCCATGTTGGACAAGGTCGCTGTATTCGACACGACACTGCGCGATGGTGAGCAGGCCGCCGGCACGCGGCTGGGTAGCAGAGAAAAGCTCATGATCGCCCGGCAGTTGGCCCGCTTAAACGTGGATGTCATCGAAGCCGGGTATCCGGCGTCGTCACCGGAAGACTTCGAAGCGGTGCAACTGCTGGCTCGCGAAATCGAGGGTCCCGTGATTTGCGCCCTTTCGCGCGCGGTGACTTCCGATATCGAGGCCTGCGGCAAGGCTCTGGCAAAAGCGAAGAGGCCGCGCATTCACACCGGCATCGGCGTCTCCAATATCCATGTAGTGGGAAAGTTCCGCGACGAGCGCTACGGCAAAAGCCTGGCGGAGAAGAAAGTCACCATGCTCGCCATGGCCGTCGAAGCAGTCCGGCTTGCCCGGAGCTATGTGGATGACGTGGAGTTCTACGCCGAAGATGCCGGCCGCGCCGACCCCGGCTACCTTTTCGAGATGCTGCAAGCGGCCATAGAAGCGGGCGCCACGGTCGTCAACATCCCGGACACCACCGGCTACACCGTGCCTGAGCAATATGGCGCGCTGATCCGCGCCGTTCGCCAGAACGTGACGAACATCGCGCGTGCCACCATCAGCGTACACTGTCACGACGACCTCGGGCTGGCGGTTGCCAATAGCCTGAGCGGCGTGATGCACGGCGCGCGCCAGATCGAAGGCACCATCAACGGGATCGGCGAAAGGGCCGGAAATGCCGCGCTGGAGGAAGTTGTGATGGCCCTGCGCACCCGCCGCGACTATTTTGGCGTGGATACCGCCATCGATGCGCGCGAATTCCACCGCACCAGCAGGCTGGTGGCGGACATGCTCGGAATGCCCGTACCGCCGAACAAGGCCGTAGTGGGACGCAATGCGTTCTCGCACAGCTCGGGTATTCACGTGGATGGCTTCCTGAAAGAGCGCGAGACCTACGAAATCATGCGGCCTGAAGATGTGGGGATTACCCAAAGCCGCGTGGTGCTGACCGCGCGCACCGGGCGGCATGGCCTGCGCGACCGCCTGGAGAAATTGGGTTATTCCCTTTCGCAGGACGAATTGAACCAGGCTTACCAACGCTTCCTGATCGTGGCCGACAAGAAGCAGGAAGTGTTCGACGAGGACCTCGTCGCCATCTTACACGACGAGATTCATCCAGTGGCCGAAACTTACCAGCTTGACTACCTGCATATCTATAGCGGGACTTCGGCCATTCCTACCGCCACCGTGCGGCTGCGCATCGGCGGAGAGTCGCGCGAAGGCGCGGCCATCGGCGACGGCCCGGTGGATGCGGTTTGCAAAGCCATCTCCGGAGTGACCAAAAGCGCGGCGAAACTGGTGCGCTACGAGATCCGGGCGGTCACCAGCGGCACGGAAGCGCTGGGCGAGGTGACGGCGCAGCTAGAGGAGAGCGGCCGCAAAGTCGTCGGGCGCGGCGCTTCCACCGATGTGATCGAAGCCAGCGCCAGGGCCTATATCGATGGGTTGAATAAGTTGGCCGACCTCGAATCGAAGCGCGCCGCGAATGCGTAGAATCCTATTATTGCTTATGTGCCTTGCGGAATCCGGGTCGAGCGCCACCGACGCCATCCTGGCGAAATGGCAGCCCTTGCAGATGCCGTACCGCTCCGCCGGGATGAGCGCGCGCGAACGGCGGATGGTTGAGAAGCTTGTGGAGGCGTCGCGCTATCTGGACGATATCTTCTGGCGGCAAAGCGATCCGGAAGGGCTGCGGCTCTACCGGACTACGCCCGATCCTGTTTTGAAACGCCTGCTCATGATCAATGGCTGCCGCTGGGATCTCCTGAATGAAAACCGGCCGTTCACCGGCGGCGAACCGATGCCGCCCGGGCATGCGCTCTACCCCAAGGATCTCAAACGCGCGCAGATCGAGGAATATGTCCGGCAGCATCCGCAAGACAAAGCCGCCATTTATGATCCCTATACGGTGGTGGAGCGGCGCGGCGGCCGGCTGGTGGGCGTGCCTTATCACGAAGCTTACAAGGAATTCATCGGCCCTATGAGCCAGGCGCTGCGCGACGCCGCGGAACTCAGCGACGACGCAGCTTTTGCCCGATTCCTGCGACTGCGCGCCGGCTCCCTTTCGACGGACGACTACTACGCCAGCGACATTGCCTGGCTGGAGTTGGATAATCCCAAGTTCGATGTCATCTTCGCCCCTTATGAGACTTATCTCGACGACCTGCTGGGCGTGAAGACGTCTTACGGCGCGGCGGTCCTGATCCGCAACGAAGAAGAGAGCCGCAAGCTGGCTGTCTTTCAGAAATACGTGCCCGAGATCCAGGATGCGCTGCCGCTGGCCGCCCAAGACCGTCCGTCGAAGAAGGGTCATGCCACGCCCATGGAGGTGATGGATTCGCCTTATCGCGCGGGCGATCTCCGGCATGGCTATCAAGCCGTGGCGGATAACTTGCCTAACGATCCACGTGTGCATCGGGAAAAGGGCAGCAAGAAGATTTTCTTCAAGAATTTCATGGACGCGCGGGTCGAGTACGTGATCCTGCCCCTGGCGCGCCGGCTCATGCGGACGGACCAGGCGGCCAAAGCCTCGGGTGAAGGTTACCTGGTGGGAACACTGCTGCACGAGATCGCGCACGGGTTGGGGCCGGCCTTCGCGCGGCAGAATGGCAAGACGGTGGACATCCGTGAGGCGATCGGCGCCTCTTACTCGGCCCTGGAAGAAGCTAAAGCCGACGCGGTGGGCATGTTCGGGGTCAAGTGGCTGGCAGATCGCGGCGCGCTGCCAAAGGAGCGCCTGGAAGAGTATTATGTGTCATACGTGGCCGACATTTTCCGGACGCTGCGGTTCGGCACGGGCGAGGCGCACGGGCGCGCCGAAATGATGGAGTGCAACTATCTGCTGGAACACCGCGCCCTCACGCAAGGTACCGATGGCCGTTACGCCATCGATTACGCGCGCATACCGGACGCGCTGGCGGCCCTGTCGAAGGAGTTACTCGAGATCCAAGCCACCGGCGATCGGGCGCGGGCGGAGGCCTGGTTCGCACGCTACGACCAGGTTCCCCCGGCGATGCTGAAGGCGATCGGGAGCGCCAAAGATGTGCCGGTGGATATCGATCCTATTTTCTCGTTTGCCGACAAGCCACGGTAGCGCAACTGCGCGGCCCGATTTGCTACAAATAGCTCATGCAAGTTCTATTCATCGGTGGAACCGGTATCATCAGCACTGCCTGCACGCACCTGGCCGTCGAACGCGGCATCGACGTTACGCTTCTGACCCGCGGCCGTCATACCGTTCGTCCGCCGGCCGGAGCCCACGCCGTAGCCGTTGACATCGAAGATGCTTCCGCCGTATCCCGGGCGCTTGCCGGCGCCAGGTTCGACGCTGTCGTCGACTGGATCGCCTTTGAGCCCGCGCACGTAGAGCGTGACATCGCGCTATTCGGCGGCCGCACGCGCCAATATATTTTCATTAGTTCCGCGAGCGCCTACCAGAAGCCTACGGCGAACTATCTGATCACCGAGTCTACGCCGCTCGTCAATCCGTACTGGGACTACTCGCGGCAGAAAATAGCCTGCGAAGAGCGCCTCATGCGCGCGTACCGCGAAGAAGGCTTCCCCATCACGATCGTGCGCCCGTCGCTGACTTACGGCGACACGCAGATCGTTCTTGCAATCAACAGTTGGGCCAAATCCTACACCGCGGTGGATCGCATGCGCCGCGGAAAGAAAGTAGTGGTTCCCGGGGATGGATCGTCGCTCTGGGTTATCACGCATAACACCGACTTTGCCAAAGGGCTGGTGGGTCTGCTGGCGCGCGAGCAGGCCATCGGCCATGCCTTCCATATCACCAGCGACGAAGTCATGTGCTGGGACCAGTGGTATACGCTCACCGCCGGGGCAGCCGGAGTGGAACCGCGCCTGGTGCATATCCCGAGCGACTTCATCGCGGCGTGTATCCCCGAGTCCCTGGGCAGCCTGCTGGGCGACAAATCCGCCAGCGTGGTCTTCGATAATACCAAGATCAAACGCTTCGTTCCGGACTACTGCGCGACGGTGCCGTTTACGCAAGGTATCCGCCGGACCCTGGCTTGGTTCGATGCCGATCCGGCGCGCCGCCAGATCGACGACGAAGCCAATGCCCGCTGGGACCGCCTGATCGAGAGCTACGAACAAGGCATGCAATCGGCCGTACGCAACGTTCGAACCTGAAGCGGTCATGCCCCCGCACTGACTGGCGCCGCTAATTAATTGGCCGCCTGATTGGTCAGTGCGAACCCCGGGTTTGTGCTGAGTGCACCCGTTTTAGCGGTCACCGTATAGCTCCCCGCGGTTCCGTTGGCCGTGAAGACGGGCGCGGTGGCCACGCCCTGTGCGCTGGTCGTGGCCGTGTTCACACCGCCCGCGAACGTACCGCTGGCCCCGCTGGCCGGAGCCGTGAAGGTCACCTTTACGCCGGACACGGGGTTGCCGAAGCCGTCCTTCACCGTCGCCGACAACCGTTTGGCGAAAGCCGTATTGACGGTCGCGGTTTGCGGCGTCCCTCCGCTGGCCGTGATGGCAGCGGGCGCCCCGGCCTGGTTGGTCAGGGCGAAGCCGGGGCTGGTCGAAACCGTTCCCGCGGTGGCCGTCACCGTGTAAGTCCCGGCAATGGTGTTCGCTGTAAACGCCGCCGCGGTGGCCACGCCGAGCGCGTTCGTGGCCGCCGTATTCACGCCGCCGGCAAATGTTCCGCCGGCCCCGCTACCGGGCGCGTTGAAGGTCACTGTCGCGCCTGCCACGAGATTGCCGAAGGAGTCCTTCACGGTCGCCGCCAGATCGGTAGCGAAGGCCGTATTGACGGTGGCCGTTTGCGGGGTCCCAGCGGTCGCCGCGATCGCAGCCGGTGCTCCCGCCACGTTAGTGAGAGCAAATCCCGGGCTGGTAGTATGAGTCCCCACGGTAGCGGTAACCGCGTAAGCGCCGGCGGTGGTGTTGGCCGTGAAGACCGGCGCGGTTGCGATGCCCTGAGCGTTAGTCGTCGCGGTGTTGACGTTCCCGGCGAAGGTACCGCCGGCGCCGCTGGCCGGAGCGTTGAACGTCACCGTCGCGCCCGCCACCGGATTACCGTACGCATCTACCACGGTCGCGGCCAATTGCGTGGCGAAGGCCGTGTTCACTGTTGCGGATTGCGGCGTCCCCGCGGTGGCCGTGATCGATGCCGGCGCGCCTGCCTTATTGGTTAGCGCAAACCCCGGTTTGGTCGTGAGAGCCTTCGCTACCGCCGTCACCGTATACCTGCCGGCGATATCGTTAGCCGTGAACACCTGCGAGGTGGCCACGCCCGCGCCGTTGGTGATCGCCGTGTTTCCGGAGCAGGCGAAGGTTCCGCTGGCGCCGCTGGTGGGAGCATCGAACGCCACCAATACGCCGGAGACAGGATCGCCCGAGGCGTCTTTCACGGTGGCCACTAACGCATCGGCGAACGCTTTAGCCACGGTGGCGGTCTGCGGCGTACCGCCGGTCGCGGTGATACTCACCGGTACATGCGGATCGCTGATCGTCAGGATCACCGGCACGTTCAGCGACAGCGATTGCTGGAAATACTGAAGGAAAGTCATCTGGCCCGTGTAGACTCCCGCGGGCAGCGTCGTCGCGCTGATGGTTGCAGTGATATTGTCCGGCGTAGTGCAGCATTCACCGCCCTTCGGGGAAATACTCAACCAGGCGCCGCCATTACCCGTGGCCGACGACGCGCTGAAAGTGAACGGACTGCCGGTGCTCGATACCGGCAACACCTGCGGCGCCGGATTCGAACCGCCCAGAGTCATCGTAAAATTCAACGGACTGGCCTGCGTGAACACGTTCGCGCCAATCGTTACGCTAACGGGAATGCTGACGTTGCCGCTGGCCGCATGGAATACGAGCTCGCCGGTGTAGGTCCCAGCCGTGAGCCCCGCGCCCGGCAAGGATGCGGTTTTCACGCCGATGGTGACGGTGATTGGCGCGCTTCCGCTGGTGGATGAGGCCGTCAGCCAGGCGCCTCCATCCGACGTCATGGAGGTCAAATTCCAACTCAACGCGCCGGAGCCCTGCGCCCGGATCTGTACCGTCTGCGACGGCGGATTGCCCGTGCTGGGCGCAAAGGAAAACGTCATCTGGCCCTGCATGTTGTCGAAATAGGCTCCGCACGGCACAACCGTGAGGGTCACCGGCACCGTCATCAACTGGTTTTGCTGGAAATACTCGGCGAACGTGATCTCGCCGGTGTAAGTTCCCGCCGTAAGCGTCGATGCGTTGACGCTAGCCACGATGTTTTCGGGCGTCGTGCAGCACTCGCCGCCCAGGTTGGAGATGCTCAGCCAATTACCGCCGGTCGAGGTGTACACCGCGGAGCTGAATGTGATGCTCGAAGTACCGTTGAGCGCCACGGGCAGGATCTGCGGCAATGGATTCGCGCCGCCTTCGGGCATCACGAAGCTGATGCCGTTCAATTGGTTGAAGACGTTTGTTCCCACCGTTACGCTGATGGGAATGGTGACGACATCGGTCCCCGACGTAAATACCACCTGGCCGTTGTAAGTCGCGCTGGTGAGTCCCTGGCCCGGCAGCTTATTTGTAACTACTGAGACGGTCACGGCGGAGGGCGCTTTTCCGCTGGCGGGAGTCACGGTCAACCAGGCGCCGCCATCGGCCGTGCTGCCCTTTGCCGTATAGCTGAGCGTGCCGGTGCCGGCGTTGCGGACCCCTACGCTCTGTGAAGGCGCGGTACCCCCTGGTTTGAGGAAGAAGCTGAGCTGCCCCGGCATGCTGTCGAAGAAGGCCGCGGTAGGCTCCTCCACCGTCAACGTTACAGGCACAGTCAGGCCTTGGTTTTGCTGAAAATACTCGAGAAAGGTAATTTCGCCGGTGTAAGTTCCAGCGGTCAAAGTGGAAGCATTGACGCTCACCGTAATGGCCTCGGGCGTGGTGCAGCACTCACCGCCGAGGTTCGATATCTTCAGCCAGGCGCCGCCGTCCGCCGTGTACACCGCGGAGCTGAAGGTATAGTTGGAAGATCCTGTGCTGGAAATCGCCAGGATCTGCGGCAGCGGGTTCGCGCCTCCCTGCACCATAGTGAAGTTGATCGCGTTCACTTGCGCGAAGACACTGCTTCCCACGGTGACGCTGACAGGAATGGTAGCCTGGTCTCCGGTGGTCTGCAGAGTGATTTGGCCGTTGTAGGTGCCGGCGGCTAAACCGCCGGAGGGCAGGTCGGCGGGGTTGATCGAAACGCTGACCGTGGACGGCGCGGTGCCGCTCGCCGCGGATGCGCTCAACCATTTGCCGCCATCGGCCGTGCTGGCCGACAGCGTCCAATTCAGTGTGCCGGTGCCCGCGTTTCTGATCTGAATGGCTTGCGCCGCGGGCGCGGCCGCGCCTGGAGTCATCGAGAAAGTCATTTGCCCGGGCAAAGCGTCGAAAAAGGCAGCCGATCCGGTCGCGAAGACGGTTAGAGTCACCGGGACGGTCAACGCCATGTCCTGCTGGAAATACTGCTCGAATACGATTTCGCCGCTGTAGGTGCCGGGCAGCAGCGTGGAGGCGTTGACGCTGACCGTGATCGAATCCGGCGTGGTGCAGCACTCGCCGCCCAGGTTGGAGATGGTCAACCAATTGCCGCCATTCGCCGTGTAGACCGCGGAACTGAATACGTATTGCGTCGCGCCGGTGCTTGCGACGGCCAGCACCTGTGGCAGGGCATTTCCGCCTTCGGGCACTGTAAAGGAGATCGGATTCACCTGGCCGAAAACGCTGGTGCCGGCTACCATGCTGACGGGGATGGTGGTGACGTCATTTCCCGTTTTCAAAACAATCTGGCCGTCAAATGTTCCGGTGGTGTTCCCTGCCCCGGGCAGCGCCGACGTGACGATGCTCGCGGTCAAAACGGCCGGCGCGGTGCCACTGGCGGCGGACAACTTCAGCCAGCTGCCCCCGTCCGCGGTGCTGGCCGCCGCGGTCCAATGCAGCGTGCCGGTCCCCGCATTACGGATCGCGACGGATTGCGGCGCCGGTGTTTCTGTGGTGGTGCGGAAGAAACTCATGTCGCCCGGCAGGCTGTCGAAGTAGGTGGTGTCCGGCGCCGTGACGGTCAAAGTGACCGGAACGGTCATCACCCAAGTGTCGCTGAAGTACTGCAGAAACACAATTTCGCCCACATAAGTCCCTACCGCGAGAGTGGAGGCGCTGACTTTGACGGTGATTGCTTCCGGCGTGGTGCAGCACTCGCCGCCCAGGTTCGAGATGCTCAGCCAGGAGCCGCCGGTTCCCGTGTACACCGCGCTGCTGAAGGTGAAGGCAGACGAACCCGTCGCCGATATGCTCAATACCTGTGGCAGCGCGCCGCCGCCCTGCGGCACCGTGAAGTGTAGCGGATTGATCTGGGTAAAGACATTGCTTCCAACCGTCACGCTAACCGGCACCGTAACGCGGCTGCCGGTGGCCGAAAACAATAACTGGCCGACATAGGTTCCCGAGACGGAGCCGCCTCCGGGTAGTGATGCGGGCGTGATTCCGACCGTAACCAGGGAAGGCGCCGCGCCGGTGGTTACCGGAACGTCCAGCCAATTGCCGCCATCGGCGGTCGAAGCGGTCACGGTCCAATCCAGAGTTCCAGAGCCCCCGTTTTCAATCTGAATGGCCTGGGATGGCGGCGCTTGGCCGGGCGCCATGGAAAAGCTGGCTTGGCCCGCAACATCCCCAAAGTATGCACCGCTGGCCGGCGCCACGATCAGGGTCACGGGGATCGTCATATTGGGCGTCCCGTTAAAATACTGGGCGATCAAGACCTGTCCGGTGTAGGTTCCGGCGGAAAGACCGGTAGCGTTCGCCGAAACCGTAACGCCTTCGGGCGTACCGCAGCACCCGCCGCCTGTCGGGTTGGCGCTCAGCCAGTTTCCACCCGAGGATGTGGAAGGCGTCACGCTGAAGGCCATCTGATTCCCTGTGCTGGTGATCGTTACGATCTGCGGCAGCGGATTGGACCCGTTTACTACCGTAGTGAATGAAAGCGCCGGCACATTGGCGAAAGTCTGCGCGACCGCTGCCGGATGGGTCGCCGCAACCAGCAGCAAAGCGGACAAAACACCCGGTGTTTTCCTAATAAGGCAAGAAGACAACATGATTCCCCCGTTCCAGAACGTCCATTACTTGTCCGGCCGCCGCGCGAATGATAGCATGCAAAGGAACGCTATCCACCAACTCACGACCGGCCACAGGCGGTGGACCTACTATGCATTGCGCAATTGTACCGGAAATACCGTCATGCGCTTTCGAAATACTGGAACGGCACACGGATTCAACCCCGGTGAACTGGGAATCCCCGCGGAGGAACGGCGCGCGCTGGACCGCGTGTTCAGCCTGGCCTACGAAGAACTCCGGCGGCTGGCCTCCACGGTAAGACGAGGCGATCCGCACGCCACCCTCAGTGCGACTACGCTGGTGCATGAGGCTTGGCTGAAACTGGCGAACTCACCGCACGTGGCCGGCACCTCCCGCCTGCACTTCAAACGCATCGCCGCGCGCGCCATGCGCCAACTTCTGGTCGAAGCCGCCCGCCGCCGCAACGCCCACAAGCGCGGTGGCAGCGAAGTCCTGATCGTCGTCTTCGACGATTCGCTGAACGAAGCGGCGGCGTACGGCGACGACCTGCTGGCGCTGGACACCGCCCTGGACGATCTCGCGCGCATGAGCCCCCGCCAGGCGATGTTGGTGGAAAGCCGCTTCTTCGGAGGCATGGACGTTAGCGAGACCGCCGCTCTGCTGGAAGTTTCGGAGGCCACCGTGCTGCGCGACTGGCGCGCGGCCAAAGCGTGGCTGGCGCATGAACTTCGTCCCGCGGGATAAGCCCTGAAACGGAATTGAAATGGAAACCGCGCGGTGGGATCGCATCCAGGCATTGTTTCACGAAGCGGCCGACATCCCCGAAAGCGATCGTCGGACTTTCCTCAAGAGTGCCTGCCGGGACGACGAGACCCTGGTGACCGAAGTGCTGGCCATGCTCCGGGAAGATTCCCGGGACACTTCTTTGCTGGATTGCGATTTAGCCCACATTGCCCAGGGCATCCTGGGCCCCGGGGCGCCGTCCCCGCCCATCTCCCGGGATTTCGGCCCGTATCGAATTGGGCGCCTGCTCGGAGAAGGCGGTATGGGCGTGGTGTATCTCGCCGAACGCGAAGACCTCGGCAGCCTGGCCGCCATCAAAATCCTGCGGGACGCCTGGCTCTCGCCCGCACGCCGCGAGCGCTTCCTCAGTGAGCAGCGCATGCTCGCCCAACTGAATCACCCCTCCATCGCGCGCCTGTACGACGCCGATACGCTGGCCGACGGTACTCCGTGGTTCGCCATGGAGTATGTCGATGGCTTGCCCATCACCAAGTATTGCTGGCAGCGCCGGCTATCCGTGCGCGATCGCTTGCTTTCGTTTCGCGCCGCCTGCGAGGCCGTCGAATACGCGCACCAGCACGCCGTCATTCATCGCGACCTGAAGCCGTCCAACATCCTGGTGAAGCCCGATGGAACGGTCAGGCTGCTCGACTTTGGCATTGCCAAACAAATCGCCGGCCTGGATAAGCCGGTGGACCGGACGCTCACCGGCTTAAGACTGATGACGCCCGCCTATGCGGCGCCCGAACAGATCCGCGGCGATGCGGAGGCCGTTTACACCGACGTTTATTCGCTGGGGGTGATCCTCTTCGAAATCCTCGCCGGACGGTTGCCGCTAGATCTCCCCGGTCGCCAGCCGGAAAAACCGTCGGCCGCGGCCAGGCGCACGCCCGAACTGCCCGCCGCGAACTCGCGGATTTCGACCGCCAGCCGCGCGGCCTGGGCCGACCTGGATGTGCTCTGCCTTGTCGCCATGCACCAGGCCCCGGAGCGCAGGTACCGCTCGGTGGAGGCCCTGGTCCGCGATATCGACCACTTCTTAAAAGGTGAACCGCTGGAAGCGCGGCCCGACAGCGCGCGCTACCGGTTGGCGAAGTTCGCCGGCCGCAACCGCCGCGCTCTGTCCGTAGCTCTTCTCGTATTCATGTTCATCGCCGGCCTGGTCGGTTTCTTCACCGTGCGGTTGGCGGCGGCCCGCCGCCGCACCCTGGCCGAGGCCGCGCGCATCGAGCGCATCCAGCGCTTTATGCTGAACCTGTTCGGCGATCAAACCGCGGGGCCGTCCGATAGCCTGCGTGTGGTCACGCTCCTCGATCGCGGTGTCGATGAGGCTCGTATTCTGGATCGCGAGCCGGATGTGCAGGCCGCGCTCTATCAAACGCTGGGCGGCCTTTACCAGCACCTCGGAAAACTGGATCGGGCCGGCCGGCTACTCAGTCTGGCCCTGGACCGGCGTCGCGCGATCTATGGCCCGGAGCACCCCGACGTGGCGGAGAGCCTCGTAGCGCTGGGTGTGTTGCGCATAGCCCAGGCGCGGCTCGATGACGCCGAGCGGCTGATCCGCCAAGGGTTCGACATGAGCCGGCGTACTCTACCGGCCAACGATCCGGGCGTGGCGCGGGCCACGTCCGCTCTGGGCAAGGTGTTGGAACATCGAGGCAGATACCCGCAGGCCATCAATCTCCTGGAGCAGGCCATTCATTTGCAATCTGCGCCGGGCGCCCAGGCTTCCGACCTGTCGGACAGTTTGAGCGAACTGGCCAACGCCCAGTTCTACCTGGGCCGCTATGCCATCTCCGATGCGTTGAACCGCCGCCTGCTGGCGATGCACCGCCGGATGTACGGTGACCGCCATCCATCGGTGGCCGACGACTTGATCAACCTGAGCGCTATCCAATACAACCTCGGACATTACGCGGAAGCCGAATCCTTCGCACGGCAGGCGCTCGATATCAACCTGTCCTGGTATGGCGGCGATCATCCCGAGGTGGCGTCCAGCCTGACTTTCCTGGGCCAGGCCCTGGGCCGCGCCGGCCGGTATGCCGAGGCCGAAGACGCGCTGCTACGGGCGCTCGCCATTCAAGAGAAGGTGTACGGAAGCAGGCACAACCGCGTGGCCCTGGCGCTCAATGAACTCGGAAATGTGGAATTAAAACTCGGCAAGCTGGATCGGGCGGAGATGCGATTTCGCCGCGCCGCGGATATCTATCGGGCAGTAAACGGCGACCGCCATTACTCTGTCGCGATTGCCCTGAGTAATCTCGGCGGCGTGTATCTGGAAAGGAAACAGTATGCGCGCGCCGAGCAGCTATTAACGGAAGTTATCGCGCGTCTCACCGAAGCGCTGTCCGCCGACCATCTGAATACTGGCGTGGCGCAACTCAGGCTTGGCCGCACGCTCTTGCGCGCGCACCGCTACGGCGATGCGGAGACGCATCTGTTGGCGGGCTACGCGATCGTCGCCAGGCAAGCCAGCCCTTCGATCGATTGGCTGCAAACCGCCCGCCAGGACCTCGTCGCGCTTTATGAGCAGTCGGGCCATCCGGAAAAAGCCGCGCCGTTTCGGGTTGCCGCTAAGTAACCAGGGCGCGAGCGCAAACACATGGACAGACGTGTCACTCCTGTCGCCAATACTGTCACTCGACAAGGTTATCTTTGGAAAGTGGAATACGTAAAATCTTCAGTGTTTTCAGGGGCTATCGGGTAGAATCGTTTTGGTAGCCGCCGTGCTTTTAGGAATGTGACCGCCACGGAGCATTTCGGAGGCGATCACGGCGACTAAGCCACAATCACACAAGGAGTGACCTAAACGATGACGACTTTCTTGCGCAACCTATGGATGGACGATCAAGGCCAGGACCTGATCGAGTACACACTGCTGATGGCCTTCGTGGCCCTGGCTTCGGCCGCTCTGTTTATCAGTTCCGGCACCAGTGTTAGCAAAATCTGGAGCACCACCAACAGCCAGTTGAGCGCCGCCGCGACCACGGCTGCCAGCTAACCTTTACCAAAAGGAGCGCCGGATAGGCCGACGCTCCTCAACCTTCCCCGATAGTTAGCGGCCCTGCCTCCGCGAACGCCGGTACTGTCATCCGGGCGCGTAGACCACCCAGCGGCGAATCCTCCAGACAAATCGATCCAAAATACATTTCGGCAAGATCCCGAACGATTGACAACCCCAGCCCGGATCCCGGCGCGGCTTCATCTAAGCGGACCCCGCGCTCCAGCGCCACGCTCCTTCTATCCGGCGCCAACCCCGGTCCGTCGTCGTCCACTGTGACAACCAGCATCGATTCCACGCGGCACGCATTCAAAGCGACGCGGGACTTCGCCCATTTGCAGGCATTATCGAGCAGATTACCCAGGATCTCTTCGAGATCTTCCCTGCGCACCAAGGCATACAAACCGGGTTCAATGGTTGAAGAGAGGCCCAACTCACGCGCGGCATGGAGTTTCAGAAGAGTTCGGACGACTCCAGCGGCACACGGCGCCACGGGGCACGGTGGCGCGCCGGTGACTCCTGGCGCTGCGCGCGCCCGGGCCAGATGATAGTTGACCTGCCTGAGCATACGCTCCACTTGTTGCGTGATCCGTCCGGCAAGTTCGCCATTTCCGGCGGAAGCTACCCGATCGGCTTCCTGCGAGAGCACCGCTAGTGGAGTTTTCAGACCATGCGCCAGATCGCCCGCCGTGGCAACCGCGCGCTTGAGAGCGGTTTCCCTATCTTCGATCAGCGCGTTCAGATCCTCGACCAGCGGCCGGATCTCGCTCGGATACACACCTTCGATAGTTCGGGTCTGCAGGCTACGGACTGCCGCTAGCTTTCCTCTCAAACCCCGTAAAGGCGCTAAGGCTCTAAAGGCTACTAGCACTCCGCCGGACATGAACAGGATGCCGCTGATCGTCATTCCCACGGCATGGAATCCACGCATGCGCGGGAAAACGTGGATCAAGGTCATGGTCACCATGTGCATCATCGCCAGCAACCCGCTCGTCCATAGCAACGAAGCCACGAGCAACCTGGATCGCAGGGAGCGCATCATCGGAGTGGATCCAATCGTGACGGCGAATCCGCCGCGGAGGGCTCCTGCAGCCGGTAGCCCAGCCCGCGCACAGTCTCGATGAAAGGCGCTCCCAGTTTGCGCCGCAGGCGCGCAATGAAGACCTCAATGGTGTTGGAATCCCGGTCCGAATCGTGCGCATAAATGTGCTCGATCAGTTCCGTTCGCGAGACCACTTTTCCGCTGCGATGCATTAAATACGAGAGCACCCGGTATTCGTGGCTGGTCAGCTTCACCGGTACCCCGCGGACCGCGACGCGTGCGCCACGCGCGTCCAGCGCCAGGCTACCGCAGCGGAGCTCTCCACCCGCCAATCCATTCGCCCGCCGGATCAAAGCGCGAAGGCGCGCCAGCACCTCTTCCATCCGGAAGGGCTTGGCCACATAGTCGTCCGCTCCGCTATCGATACCCTCCACTTTTTCGTGCCAGGTTCCGCGCGCGGTCAGGATCAGCACGGGGACGGCGATGCCCGACGCTCGCCAGCGGCGCAAGAGGCTCAGCCCATCGATCTTGGGAAGTCCGAGATCGAGCACCACCGCGTCATACGGCTCGGTGTGTGCCAGAAAATCGGCTTGCTGGCCGTCCATGGCGGAGTCGACGGCGTACTCCGCTTCCCTCAGCGCGGTTGCCAAGTCGCGGGCCAGCAGGCTCTCGTCTTCTACCACCAGTATCCGCAAGTCAACAGTTATACCGTATTCCGATGAACGGCAGATGAACATTCCATTCAGCGTTCATTCAGCCCCGGTGCGCCATAATCGTCTTTCGTGAATTCCGGGGAGGAGAGTACATGAAGCTATTCGCATACGCGTCCATCGACTATGGCTATCCGTGGTGGCTCAGCTACGGCCACCTGCCGATCCTGGCGGCCGCGCTCATATTGTTGCTGGTCGGATCCCGCCTGAAGTGGCACGTTTGGCCCATGTTCCTGCTAGGCGTCGTCGCGCTTTGGTCCGGCGCCGCATTTCTGGTGGATCGCCTGGTCATTGACGTGAACGGACGGCCGACACTGCCCACAGAGCGCTTCCTGGCGTCTGGTACCGGCCGCGTGCTCGACATCGGCGCGGGCACCGGCAGATCGTCGATTATGATCCTCGAAGCCCGGCCGCGCGTGAACCTGGTGGCCAGCGATCTCTTCGGCGAATCCTTTGACCATCACTTTGGCCGCGGCGGAAGTCCGCAGCAGAGACTACTCGCCAATTTGAAGGCTGCCGGCGTGGATCAGCGAGCCACGATTGCCACGGCGGATATGCTGAACCTTCCGTTTGAATCCGCTCAGTTCGATGCCGTGGTGAGCGCCTATGCCATGGATCATGTCGATCGTGCGGGAAGCGACCGGGCGATCGCCGAAGCCGCTCGCGTGCTGAAGCCCGGGGGAGAGTTCCTCTTAATGGTGGTTGCGGAAGAACCCTGGTCCGAGTTCGCGTTCGGGCCGCTGCTCAAGCACGGCGGAGCGCGCGGCCACGACTGGTGGACCGAACATGTGCGAACCGCCGGGTTCCAGGTGATCGAGCAGGGTACGCGGCCGCTGACGTTCTTTGTTCTGGCGCGAGCCCCACTACACTTGATCGGATCGCGGCTCGCCGGACAACAGCCTTAAGGATGTGGATACCATCGCAGGTGCATCGGCCCTGTACCTTGGTCGCTGAACACCAGTGCATCTCCGTCCGCGCCTTCCAGCCGCCCGATCGGAGCGGTATCGATGGTGCGCCATGCAGAGGAGGAGCGATCCAAGGTGTAGAACCGCTGAGTCCTGGTCTGGTCGTCCCATACCTGGACGGCGAAGTAACCGTCTCGCGTGAGAGCCAGGCGCGCATTCTGTCCGAACTGATCCAGCCTCCAGCGTCCGGAAAGATTGCCGTTCAGGTCCAGTTCCACCCACTCGGTTTGGCTGCCCCGCGTGCCCGAGACGGCCCAGAGTCCGATGCGATCGTGTGCGACGGTGATGCTGTTCCACTGCCAGCCCTGCGCGCCCGGGTCGAGGCCCGGCGGAAACAGCGACCGCGCGAGATAAGCACCTGCCTCCTTGCCGCCCGGCTCGTACCTCCGCACCATCTTGTATTCCTGTTTGCTAATTCCGTGCATGCTGGTGGCATCCACTTCACAGCCAAAGCTCCAGAGCGAATGATCCTCGCCGAATGCGAGGTGGTGCGGAAGATACAACCCGGTCTTGATGGTCCTGATCACGGAACCGGAACTGTCCCGGAAATCGATGCCGCGGCCCTTCTTCGGATCCCAGGCGCCCCAGGCTACGGCCACTGTGCCATCGGTATCGACCGCGACGGCGCGGGGCGTCCCGCCCTCCTCGGCAAAGGCCATGGCCAGATGACCGTCGGGCGCGAAGACGGTAACCGCGTCGTTTTCGATCCAATAGAAATAGCCCTGGTAGAACGCCGGGACTGGCTGGAGTCCTTCTCTCCGGGCCTGGGACGTTACCTCGCGCATAGGACCGTTCCCAGCCAAAAGGCAAAAGCTGAAAACCCCGGCGAATATCATCGCCTTAAGCATGTGACTTCTCCTAAACTATCCTACGTTACCGTTTGGCGAGCATTTTGCATGACCTACTTCTGCCCTACCGGCGCGACAAGATCCGTCCGGAGAGGCGGCACCGCGATATCCGCAGGTTCGACGCCGGCGGGTAAGGCCACTCGCATGAATGCCACGTTCATCTCTTCCCTGGTCTGATCTCCCCAATAGACATCCGCCTTTGGATCGGGATTATTCGGGTTGTTCGCGGAGTTATCGAAAAACACAGTACTTTCCAGCCGCGTCCCTTTCGGCAGCCGGTGAGGCTTCACCAGCACATAGCTCATCTGCCAGTTGAAATCGTAGTGCGGCAAGTCGAGTAACACTTCCCACTGGCCGTTCGGATATACCGCGCGAAGCTGCAATGCCTTGCCTCGTTGGTGCATGTGCGGCCAGAGCGATAGAACCGTCATATCCTCTCTCAGGGTCACCCTGGTATCTACCCGATAGTTGGCGGCTCCAGCGGGAATCCTGAAATTGAGATTGGCGATCGCGACTTCTGTTACGCGCACCTGCGGAGGCCGCTTGGCGAAGATCAATCCGACGCGGCTACGGTCTGTTTGAGGTTTGCCCATGGTCGTGTAGTGTACCTCGATCACCAGATCGGACCCCGCTCTGACCAACAGGGCCTGGCCCGGCTGTAAGTTCACGGGATCGCCGCCCGGCACAAAGGTGGCCAACTCCTCGGCGCCAATTTCCGGACCGGTCAGTACCCCGCCCCCATCGTCCTTGGGCGGCTCTTTCGGATGTTGCCGCTCCTCGGATGTTTGGGAGTCCGGCTCCATGAAAGTCTTTGCACCGGGCGCCCGCGAGAATATCCGTATGTGATGGACCACCGCAGGATTTCCGGGGCGGGCTTCCACCGCCTGGATCCATTTATCCTCCTTGAATTTAGTGGGCACCGCAAAATACTGCCAGGCGATCTCGCCGGAAGCCGGGATATGAAACTCCTCCGGCATTTCGAATATCTGGTCGGGAGCGCCGATGCGCCATCCCTGCGCAAAGGTCACGGGTTTTGGAGCATCCTGGGGATCTCCGGCGGGGGCGCCCTGATCCACCCATGCGATCAAAGTATCGATCTCCGGTTGCGACAGCCTGTGGTCATTGGAAAACGTGTCTGGCGCGGCGTCGGCGAACCATGGGGGCATTTTTCGTGTCAGGACGGCCTCTCGAATGGCCTTCGCCCATGGCCGCACTTCCCCATAATCCGCCATCGAAAACGGCGCGGCCTCCCCTGCGCGATGACAGACCTGACATCGCTGTTGCAGGATCGGCTGCACATCTCTGTGGAACGTGACCGCACGCGCTAGGCCGGCCTGCACCGTCGGAATACCCAATGATGCCGAGGCAAGCAGCGCGATCGAAAATGCGGAGCCCATGATCCTTTCCTAGACGGTGATTAGCCGCAAGCGATTGCTTCTTAGATTATACGACTCCGGGCTGAGCGCACTGCCGTCTACCGTTTCCAGCATGCGGCCTTGATCTCCACCTGTTCGCCCAGTGCAATACTGGCGCGTTTGCCCCATGCCAAAAATGCCGATCGGCGCCGCATTTGGATCATTCCCGCTACCGCCTGGAGCAATTAGCCGTGGTAACTCTTCTTCTTTAACGCCGCCTGCGTTAACTTCGATGGTAATAAGTTGACGGTCGGCGTCGAGGATGATGGCTATATTGAGAGGATGCTGTCGTTGATTGAGCGTCCAGAGATCGATGGCGTTGTCGACCAGTTCGCAGAGCCCGGTCCTTCAGATTGCAATCGCCGATTTGACTGGTGTTCCGTCAATCATTCCAATCTGCGTCTTTTGTGGAATCGGCATCGTCTGGGCGATTTATCACATCAGCTAAAGCAGCGGATCGCACGCGAGGCGCGGAAAAGGGGGCCTCTGACAACGGTGGAGTTAACCGCACTCCGCTACGACCAGCCTTTCCAAGAGGTGAATCCACCACTCCAAAGATAGGTTTGGTGCTCGCCGCCATTGGCTACGCCGTGACAGGGTTACTTCATCTCACCAAGAAAGGAGCTACCTCGTTAAATATTGAGGTTTGAGCATCTACCCGATAGCCGCCGGGTCGACGGCGCAGTATACACGCCCGAACTGCACGTCTTGCGTTTGTACGGCAGAAATTGCACTCGCTAACCTCGGTTCCTTTCAACAACGCAATCCCAACCGTTTGCTCGTGGACGTGGACCGCTGCCGTAATTCAGTGCGATGGGGTACGATGGGGCGGCCCCGGAATGTTACTGTTGGTCAGGCCGCAATATGTCCCTGAGGGGAGGTTGGACGAGCTTGTATCGGCAGTCGTGAGCGAACCTATTAATGGTCGCCATCCGCCGTGACGACTCCCCGCAAGCCGGGCTTATCGTGCGGTACTTCGCCGGGGCCGGATCATGTCACCCGGTAGGAAGGTTCCGCTGATTTCCCGGCCACATGGCTCTTATGCTGCCGTCTTTCGCTGTAACAAGATAGGTGAGGGGAGAAGGAATTACTGCTATGCCAACAGGGAAACTTACGAAGACAATAATCGAAGCGGCCATCGCTGGCTTTGAAGCACAATAGACCGGCATCGACGGATTGATCGCTGAACTGCGAGCGATGCTAGGTGGCCCCGCCGCCAAACAAACCGCTCCGACGCCGGAAGCGCCCACCGGGAAGCCCAAGAAGTTCTCCGCCGCGTCCAAGGCGAAACATGGCCGAGGCCCAACGTCTGAGATGGGCGAAGGCAAAAGGCGAAGCTCAACCGGCAGCACCAGCCGCGGTAGCGGCACCGAAGCCAAAGCGGAAACTCAGCGCCGCTGGCCGGGCCGCAATCATCGCCGCTACCAGGAAGATGTGGGCACGAAAACGGGCGCCGGCGAAAGCGAAGGTCCGCGGAGCTCAAGAAGGCTCCCGATCGTCAGGGCAAGGACATCGTGAACGCGACAAAATCAGCGCTGATACCGTCTCTTGTTCCTCTGATCTGGAGCCGCGCTGCTTGGTGTAGCTCCAGAGTGGAATCTCAAAGACGGCAGGTCCGCCATCGGTCACACCTTGGCGGCGGAGGTGACTCCTATAGCGAATGGAACTCGAAGCTGGTGTCACGACGACGTTCACTCGTTACTCGACCGAATGGAATACCGATCTTCTATTCAAGAAACCGTGGACCCTCTCCAAGACAGTGGCGTTGGGCCAGCCTAGGTTCATACACCGGCCACAACGAACGCTATCGTCGGTAAAACCCGAGGCCGGCGAAACCTGGCCGAAGATCGTCGCCGACGCAGCCCGCAGCGCAATTCAGCGGCGACGGCAAATCGACGTGTTTCTGGCAGGATTCGAGCGGCAGCTTGCTGTGTTTAGACAATTCAACGCGGAATACAATTTCAGCAGCCGGAGCGGCCTCAGCCCTATGGCGGGCGTACGCTTTGCCGTCAATGGCCCCACGGTTGCAGTAAATCTGTGAACGTTGGTATAACGGCGGCTCATTATGTGCAGCCGCGGACCGTGCATTTGAAGATCATGAAAACTACAACAGTATTCTTTCTAGCTACGGCGTGCATTTCGCAGGCACAGACCTTGGTGAATTTTAACGGAAGCAATGGAGCCAATCCGCTCGGTTCTTTCATTCGCGGGACGGACGGAAACTTTTACGGCACTACATACTTAGGGGGTACATCCAGCAACTGTAACGGCGGTGGTTGCGGAATCGTTTTTGAGATGACGCCGGATGGTAGCCTTACGGTCCTGCACAGCTTCGACGGTCTGGATGGCTATCAGCCCTTCGGCCTGATTCAGGGCGCTGACGGGAATCTGTATGGCACTACTGGGTACGGCGGGGTCTCGGCGTGCGGCGAGTACTGTGGGTACGGAACAGCTTTTCAGATTACGCCGGCAGGCGCGTTTACGACCCTGCATATCTTCGCGGGCAATGATGGCAGCCAGCCGTTTAGTCCTCCAACAGAAGGAAAGGACGGCAATTTCTACGGGACGACGTTTGTCGGGGGAGATTATGGCAGCGGCACAGTTTACAAGATGTCCCCGTCCGGGACGGTGACCAGCCTTTATAGCTTTTGCAGCAGCGGAAAGAGTTGCCCCGGCGGCGCTAATCCCTCTGCTGCGCTCGTGCGAGCCAGGAATGGCAAGTTTTACGGTACGACCAACGATGGCGGGCTTAACGGTTACGGCACAATTTTCGAGATCACGGCAGACGGTGAACAGGCTACACTGCATCGATTTACGTTATCGGACGGGTCCCTTCCAGCCGGAGGGCTGATGCAAGCCACGAACGGATTGCTGTACGGCACAACCGTGAGCGGTGGGGCAAACAACTATGGAACCATATTCAGCATCACCCCTGGTGGCAGGTTGACGACGATGCACAGTTTCGTGGGAACGGACGGTTCACAACCTCAAGCCGTGCTACTGGAAACGTCGACCGGAGAGCTCTTTGGTGCTGCCCGAAGCGGCGGTACACAAAACGAGGGCACGCTCTTTAAAGTCAGTTCCGATGGAGAGGTAACCGTCCTCAATTGCTTTGACGGAGCGGAGGGCGCCAACCCGAGCAGCCTGGTTCAAGATCCTGCCAGCGGAAGAATCTACACGACGACATTTAGCGGCGGAAGCAACGGCTACGGGACGATTTATGAATGGCTCTCATTGGTGTCCAATTCAGCCGAGACCGCCTCCGCCGGCATTGAATCCAAAGAGCTCACCGGCAATCCGGACCCGAAATTCCAAACAGCGTTGGGCGGGCGGGTTACGACGCTTCCAGCGCCAGGTAGCTAGGGCGAGTTGGTGGATCGGGCTAACATTAGATTCCACATTGGCCGAACGACTTAGCAGATATGCCGTCTTCGTACTCCAGCGGGCCAGCACCAGTCGCTCTAGATCTGTAATCCCAAAAACAGACCGGTCGGCTACGATCAGGGATGCGACTATAGGCTTTGCTTCTTCGTCCAGGTTGTGAATCCAACCCTGTTGCAGCCCTCACAAACGCTTCCGTTAAATCTAGGGCGGATCGTGCGTGAAGGGCATCGGTTCAGGAGTGTTCGAGTGCCGCATCGATTTCGGCCCCGGCTACCGTGTCTATTTCGGGGAAGGACGGCGAGCACCTGGTGATCCTTGGCGTTGAGGTCTTCTCCCAGCAGCATGGATTGAAAGAAGAAGCAGACTTGCCCCTTCGTGTGATTCGCACCTAATCACTGGCAGTCCTACCGCTGGCTCTCCAATATCCGGATGAGTGCGAGGGCGGCTACAAGATTGGCGTCCAGTTGGGAAAGTTGGTGCTCCTGATCGCATTCTGGCCTCATACCGGCAGGAGATTTGTCATTGGATCGGGCCTACATGTACTCCGCCGTGTGGCTGATAGCGTTTACACGCCTGTTGGCTGTCGTCTAGAGAGGTGCCTAGGAATGCGATTGCTCCCCGGTAGGCCAGTCAGCGTACTCGCCACATGGAAGAATTGGCGGTCCTTGTTGTCTTGGCAGATCGCCGGTTTGCCGCCATGCTGTCCTTAAGGGCTATTCTTGCCCGACACTGAGCCTCCTGCTGCGACGGGGCAACGCCGTGGTCGCCGTGCTCGGTGGACCAACGGAATTCGCTGCGATGGCCCGTATCGTCGGTGACCGTATACTCTGCCCGATTCCCTGTAACATCGATGAACGTGAACGACTGTCTCAATGGCAATCTCAGATTCCGCTTGCAGCTAGGGTCAGTGCGGCTTCCTTGGTTTCCGTCGCCGATTCTGTGCGCCCAACTGAAATAACCGCGCAGTTCATCTCAGCCCAAGCCGCCCTGCCGCTTTCAAGGGCTTGGAGTTGGTCTCTATGCCGGATCGCTATGACCATCGTCCTGACGTGCGGTATAGAAGTGGCCAACCGTTCGGGAAGGCTGCGTTGCGACGGTAAATGGTGATTTGGTCTGTCGTGTCGATACGGCGGGTACAGCGATTTCGATATCTGGTGCATTTCGTAAAGGCAAGCATTTCCGGTTTGGTCGTCCCACCGGTTGTCGTCGGATGTTTGCAGCGCTTGTAAGATGGTCTGTGATAGACGATTAATGCTGTCGTACAACATAGAGATCCTGCTCCTTTTTCTCTCGGACTGGCACAGGGCCGAGCCTGTACCGGTGATCGGACGGCGCTCGGATGTAAGTTCTGGAAGGGTTTGATCCTATAATTAGTATAACACGTTGGTAAACTGTGCTATAATAGCGGTGGTTTGATGCTCCTGCATTTCCAAGGCTGACCGCTCCGGTCATCCACCTTCCAAATTAGCCGCCGTTCAAATCAGAAGAAGGAAATAAACGTGAAAAACATATTTGTTGGAAACCTCAGTTTTGGGGCTTCGGAAGAAGCTGTCCGTGCCTTGTTTGCGACCCATGGCACTGTTGATCGTGTCAGCATCGTTACGGATCGTGACAGCGGCCAGCCCCGTGGCTTCGGCTTCGTCGAGATGGCAGACGATGCCGAGGGCGATAAAGCAATTGCCGCCGTCAATGGTGTGGACCTCGATGGTCGTGCCCTAAACGTGAACGAGGCACGCCCAAAGGCGGATCGTTCCAGCGGCGGTGGTGGCAGAGGCTTCGGAACCAAACGCTGGTAACTGGATCGTAGCGATATCCTGGTGGGTGCGACGTCTCAGTTGCTTTTGCGGATTCTGAGCGCCGTCACCCATCGAACTCATCTTGCGGCTCTGTTCTCCCCGAACCGCCATCGTAATCACCAAAACCGGCGAGGTGGGCGAGATTCATCTGGTATCCGGCAACCCGGCGCTCGTTCCCGCTGCAATTGAAGCCGTAGAGGAGTCGCGGACGCTTCCCGCCGCATGAACGGAGCGGCGATGGAGAGCAAGACCGAGATTATCGTTCCAATCAATCTGAACCAATAGCAGGCGCAGCCGGGTCGGAACGGATCGGGCCGGGAATCATCGAACTTGGGGCAGGACCGAGGTCGGGATGCCCGGTAATAGCCACAGGTCGGAAGGTGGATCTTTCGGTAATTAACCGGCCAAAGGCGGCCGTCCCGCATGCGCTGCAGCTTCCGGACGGACGCGGCATTCCAGTCCAGTTGAGATTGCAAATAGGGGGCGAGGGCTCCGCTTGGAACTTCGATCTTGACAAGGTCAATCCCGGGAAGAGCCCCCACAGTCACGATCCTGTTCATCTCACTTTCGGCGGCGCAGAACAACTTCGAAGCCGATTGGATTCGATGCTGGTGATGGGACGATCCTTCGTCAATGCCCGATTTGTCTAACCCATTCCATCATCGGTCATGGACGCCGGCGCAAACGGGCTCACGACGAAGACCATGATTGGATTCCGATTCGGCGCGGCTTCTGCAATGTGCGGGAAGAGGTTCACCTTTCTGCCGCCCTTCTCTCTGCCCTATATCTTCTCCCATGCTTGACCTGGAGAGGAGAAATCCGCCGTGGCCGCGGATCGGGAACGGCTCAAACAGCGCCTTCCGCTGTTGGCATATTTGGGGCGCCACAATTGGATCGCCCGTCCTGCCGGCACTCCGCAAGAGTTTGTGGGACTGTGCCCTTTACATCGGAAGGCCGCCCTTCCCTCGATGTCTACCCTCGGCTACTCATTCGATCTGGCGCTCGACATAGGCTTGATAAACCACCAGGGCCGCGACGCCTTTTGCCGGCATGTGGTCTTTCCCTGTCGTCGGTACGGCCAGATCATCAACCTGTATGGACGCAGTATCGGAACCGCCTTTCCAATACCCTACTGATCCTCGATGCATGTGACCTTGTTTGATTTCTATCAGTGTGCTCACGCCCTTGCGTACCTTCTCTACAGCCGATTCGCGCATGAACGTCATCCCTTCCTCCCGCGCCGCCCGTTTGATTTCGGAAATCGGCCGCCCGTCCAAGATCTTTCGCGAATCTTATCTGTGAAATCTAGCAACTCGTGGATAGCCGTGCGACCGCGATAGCCAGTGCCGCCGCATTCAGAGCATCCGGCGCCCTCCTGCAGTTCCACGTGCTCTCATGCGGTGGGCTCCAGGCCGGACTCGGTCAACGCAGCGCGGCGGGCATTGAGGCTGTCGAAGTGCATCGGCCCGCGGCATTGATCGCAGATCACACGCAACTGGCGCCGGGCCAGAATGCCGTTCAGCGCGGACACGAAACTATAAGGCTCTACACCCATGTTCACGAAGCGCCGCGGCACATCGAACACCTTGTTGGCGTATATCGTAGTGAGAACAAGGTGGCCGGTGAGCGCCGAGTTGATGGCGAGTTGGGCGGTCTCTCGGTCGCAAATCTCGCCTACCATGATCTTGTCAGGGTCGTGGCGCAGGATCGATCTTAATCCGCTCGCGACAGTAAGTCCCTTACCCTCATTTACCAGAATCTGGGTGATCCCCACTACTTCCAAGGTCAGTGGCTGCCTGGTCAAGAAGCACGACAGGTACCTGCGGAGTGACCGCACAACCCACGCGACCGTCGACTTGCAAGGGCCCGGGGTGGCCAAAAGCACAGGTCATCAAGTCGACATTACGGGCTCGATGATCCCCGCAGCCACACCGGCGAGAGGTGCGTCGCAGGTAGTTCAGGTCGTTAGCGTGGATTCGGTTGGCGCGCCGGCGGCGTTCCTGGCGGAGCGGCTACGGGCGCGGCCGGTGGAGCGGCCATGTCCACGGGCGTGATTATTGCCATTGTCGGCGGAGTGGCCGCCGTAGCCGCAACGGTCGGCTTGGCGGCGGCGGGAACCTTCAGCGGCAGATCTGCCCCGGCGGTCAGCACTCCGTAGGTGCGGAAACGATTTGTTGCTGGCGCCCGCCGGCATCGGCGAGCAGTGCTATGGCAACCACGATCCAGGCTGCCAGGGCCGGGCGCGAGAATGGGTAGGTCCACGGCGGCATGCAGGAAGACTGCGACCACCCCGATACCCCACGCTGAGCGGAATGCCGGACGCAGAGTCCAAAGAAACATAACGCCATCGAAACATCGCCCCGATAGCCAGACCGAACAGGCTAACCTGTAAGACGGCGGTCGGCCAATATCCGGGTACCCGGTTCTTTGCATGAAGGACCCTCCATGCAATGCCGCCTCGTCCACATGGACGGAAAACGCGCAATGGTGATGTGACCGCCTAAGTGCCGGATTCCCTCAGGCCGGTTCGTCTGGACACCAGGTAGTACGCCGATTTTAGCGCCTATGCACGCCTTCGTCTCCGCGCCAGCGCCCGAATCCAGAGAAATGCTACGGCGGCGAAGGGCGAGGCGTACCACAAAAGGTCCCAGCGGCCAAGTCCGGGCGGCGTCACTTCTACCGTGGCCGTCGATTCTCCGTGTCCCGCGGAGCTATCCAGCAGCACGTGGATGCGCCAAAGTTCCTGGGCGTCGAATGGCACCTCGGCAATGTATTGTACCTGAGCGCTGCTGTCATCCAGCCGGGCGGCATACCGCTTTTCCGGGAGCCGGCCGCTTACCGGCTGCACACCGATTTCGATCTTCAAACCCTTTGGAACCGCGGTTCCTCGCGGCGTTTCCATCATCACCCAGAAGGTTCCCGTGCCCACATCGGGATGGGTCCAAAGCGATAGGACGTAAGGCCCCACGTGCCGGTCCACGATGATCGGGAACGGCGGCCCGTTGTGCGCGCCGGCCGGCCACGCTATGGCCAGAAGCAGCCAAAGTGCGCTAATGTGATGTCGTCTCCGCACCGCTATCCCATAAACGTGGCCCGCATCTCCATCGGTTGAAGGATCAGCCATACCGCCGCGACCCACAGCAGCAGGCAGATGGCGGCCCACGGTATGAAGGCGCGCACCGGGCGAGCGCCGCCCTCGGCGTCGTCTTCGGCCAGCCGATGTATCACCAGCAGCGATCCCGCCAGTCCCAACACCAGGAATCCCATCTCCAGCGGCTGCACGAAACGGGTGGGGATGCCCGTCAGAGTCCAAAGCGGCTCACCCAGCAAAGGCCGGCCCAGACTGGCTACGGCGCTCTGTGTCACCGGAATCAACGTCAGGAACCCCGTCATGAAGTGGAAACTGTAGTGTGCCAGCCACATACCGAAACCCAGTGGAACGAGCCCATAAGCGTAGCGCACCATCAGCGGCAGCGTGGCCCGCCGGCTGCCTGCCCAGACTCGCGTAAGCCATGCCGCAACTCCCAGCATAAGCACCGGCTCCACAACCAGTGAAACCACAAAGATCAGCCCCAGCACGGGAGCTTCGTGACCCACGTGCAACACGCGCCCGAGCCATCTCTCCAGGGCATAGACCGGACTGACCATGCCGAATGCATTGAGTAACGCCCCAAAGGTGAACACCAGCGCCAGTCCGGCCAAGTCCGGGCGTCGGGAGAAGAATCCGATGCCGGAGCGCCTGGGATCGGTCATCAGTTCGCTTGCCGGCGGACGGCTGAGGATGCCAACGTTGTCGTGCGGGCAGGCTTGGACGCATTCCAGACAGAAGGTGCAGTCCATGTTGCCGGACTTGGCGGGCTGGAACAGGGCTAACTCGCAACCGCGCTGAATCACCACCAGATCGGAGGCGTCGCGCCGGCCGCGAATGCAGTCTTTCGTGGTGCACGGAACGCAAACCGCCTCATCGCGGACCTTGACCTCGAGGGGCGAGAGCGTGGATGCCACGAAATTGAATTGCCCGATGGGGCAAACGAATTTGCAAAACACCGCGTGCTTGAAGAAACCGTCGATAACCAGGATTGCAGCGAAGTAGGCCACGATCAACCACGCCGTCCACCATGGTGAAGACCAGAGATCGAACAGCTCGTAGACAAAAAGGATCAGCGCGAAGAGCGCCGCGGAGAGCCACTTGTTGCGCAATTTCCGGGGCCACGTGAACCGCGGCCGGAAGAGTCGCCGGGCCCACTGGCGGACCAGCATGAAAGGACAAGCCATGCAGAACAGATTGCCGGCGCATAGCAGTATCAGCACCAGCGCGCCGCGAAAATGCACCCAACTCACGGTTGTCGCCAGGTTTTTGGGCGCGAGCGTGGGGCCGAACAATCCGTGGACGATCATGACAATCCCCACGACGAGCGTCGGAATCTGCAGAAAGGTGCGGGCGTGCCGCCAGCGAAAGAGCCTACCGATCAGGGGGACTTTGAGCAGATCGAATGTGGACGATTCAGCGGACACCGTTCACTTCCATTTGCCGTTCCAGTTTCTGTCCGCCGGGCAACGTAGCGTGGATGAGCACCACCCAATCGCCGGCCATGGTGAAAGCCACCTGGCCTTGGTAGCGGCCTGGGCCGACTTCTGGCGCTGCGCCGAACTCCGGCCGCATGCCCGGATGCGACATATCCGCTTCGAGCGCGATGCGCGCATGGCGTACCGGTTGGCCGGCGGCGTCGGACAGGCGGAGCCTAACGGTGGCACGGCCGATGCGCACGGGCTTGGGCGAGATTTCGGACTCGATCACAATGGCGGGACCCGATTCGGCAGGTTTCCGGCAACCCGCCGACGGCCACAACGCGACGCAGCCGAGCGCCGCGGCGGCCCAGTTAATACGCGTTGGCTTCCGCCGCACGCGGATGCCAGGCACAGGTGCAAACGGCGCGCTCCCGCTCTTCCGCGGGTGGGAACATGTGATAGTACATCCCGATGACCATGGGAATGAACACCACCGAGTTGTAAAACAGGTGCAACTCGACTCGCGGAAACACCAGTTGCAGCACGCTGAACGGGACCGGCTTACCCCAGAAATTATGGTGCATCGTGGCCTGCGAGATCAGCAACAAGTGCTCGATGTGGTGCCAGAACTGGATCACCAGGGCGATCGTCCACCAGGTGCGTGCCCTTCCCGTGAACCCTTTGCGGAGCACCCAGATACCCACCAGCATCACCAGCGCATAGCCGTAGTGCAGCGTTTCCGATTTAATCAGCCAGGGATACCACAAGCCCAGGATGCCGTTGGCCTGCGGCCGTGGCCAACCCATCACGTAGATTTGCCAGGCCTGCACCAGATGTTCACCCCAGTGCGCCAGAACGATGACCATGAATATCTGCAGCGCGCGCTCGTGCCACTGGGAATTGAGCTTTTCATAGAAACTTGGCCCGGCGGCCGATGTGAAATCCATGCTGGAACTGGATGCAGCCATTTACAACTTTCCCTCCCTCGCAAAAATGCGCGGCCCTGCCGGACCACGCGAGCGCACTTGATGGATTATTACACGCGAGTTCAGGAGGGTCAATACTCAATAACTATTAGGGTTACAACCGGGATTGCCGGGTCTGGAGATAGTTGTTTTCGATTATTGTGCTATGGCGCCCGGGCGGTTAGGTTGAATCAATCCCGACGAATGAGCGAAATCTCCGTTCTGCTGGTGGACGATCACAGTTTAGTGCGTAAAGGCTTCCGGCGTATCCTGGAAGACGATCCGGAAATCCGCGTGGTGGACGAGGCGGCGAATGGACAGGAGGCCATCCGGCTGGCGCGGCAACTGCACCCACAGGTAATCGTGATGGACATGGCCATGCCCGGTCTTGACGGCGTGCAAGCCACGCGCGAAATCGTGAAGCATGAGCCCGGCATTGCGGTGCTGATCTTGAGCATGTACTCGGAAGAAAACTACGTGCGCAATGCCCTGGACGCCGGCGCACGCGGCTATCTCTTGAAGGAGGCGCTGGACGTGGACTTGGCCACGGCGGTTAAAGCCATCGCGGCAGGTAAACAAGTGATCGGCCCCGGCGTGATGCCCGCCAGCCGTGTGCCCGATCCCCAGTATGACCGCCTCACGCCCCGCGAAAGGCAGATCCTGGAATTAGCCGCGCAGGGCAAGTCGAATAGGCTGATTGCCGGCCTTCTCCACCTGAGCGAGAATACGGTTGCTGTGCACCGCGCCAACCTGATGGCGGAATTGGGCATCCACCGCACCACCGACTTGATCGTATGGGCCGCAAAGAAAGGCCTGGTGCGCCTGGGCTGAGTTACCCGCTATCGGAAAGCGCCTTCCTCCTGGAGTGCCTTCCGCATCGCGACAACTTCGGGGTCGTTAATGAGAAACACAGCGATCGTCGCGCGGCCGATCTGACTCAGAGCATTCAGTTGGGGCCCGTTCCAGACAAAGTGTTCCGTCCACGAATCGCGCCGAGGATTGAACAAACGAACGATGGCCCCGCTATCCGGATCGACTCCGGCGACGTTCGGACCCTTGAAGCGGTTGCAATGTATGCAGGCGAGGGCGAGATTCTCAAGTCCGGTTGCGCCCCCGTGTTGCCGGGCGATGACGTGGTCAATCTGGAACGGTGCCGGGTGGAATGCCGTGGGTAATTGGCAATACTCGCAGCGACCGAGCGCCCGCTCCCGGACCCGACGGATGAGATCGGCGTTCAATATGTTTTCTTATTGGGTCGAACGCCCCAAAGCGCGGCGCCCTTTTGACTGCATGACGGCGAGCAAGTTGCCAACATGAATATAGCTGTCGAGCTCAGCTTGCTCTTCGCTGGTCAGCTTGCCCTGACGTGCCAACTCGGACAGTTCGTTCATGCGTGCGATATCGTGATTGCCGAAGCGAATCGACAACAGGTATTCGGCCGCACCGCGCGGCAGCTCATCCTGGCCAATCTGGATCAGGCGGGCCAGTATAGCCGCTTCGGTGTTGGGGCTGCTGACTTGGGAACTCATTTGCTGCTCCTGTCCAATTGTGCCACGACAAGCGCTTCGCGGGCCATTAAGGCCCGTCCAGACAGGGAATCGCGGAGGCTGCCGTCGCGGTTCGTTTGCACGTGGCCGACGACGGGCGGGGACAGCAGCGACGTGGGCGCGGTGCTGGACGTCAGGTGATCGATTGGCCATGCCAAGTCTGACAGCTCGCAAGCCATGCGCGAAATCGTGAAGCACGAGCCGGATATTTGCCGTGCCGATCTTGAGCATGTACTCCGAGGAGAACTACGTCCGCAATGCCTTGGACGCCGGCGCACGCGGCTATCTCTTGAAGGAAGCGCTGGACGTGGACTTGGCCACGGCGGTTAAAGCCATCGCGGCAGGTAAACAAGTGATCGGCCCCGGCGTGATGCCCGCCAGACGTGTCACCGATCCCCAGTATGACCGCCTACGCCCCGCGAAAGGCAGATCCTGGAATTAGCTGCGCGGGGCAAGTCGAATAAAATCATTGCCAGCCTTCTCCAACTGAGCGAGAATACGGTGGCCGTGCCCCGTGCCAATTTCACGGCGGAACTCGGTTGCCGCCGGATCACCGACTGGATCGCTTGGGCCCTAAAGAAGGGCTTGGTGCATTGCCCCAGACGCGCATAGGCACATAAGATAGCGCCCATCGCCGTGATTACCCCCGCCCCGCCGCCAAGGCGGAGCCCCCTCGGGCACTACTCCCACCGCGCCATTCGCCTAAAGCGCGGGTGGCATTCCGGCGGAGCGGCGGCAAACGGTCAAACTTGGACGCCGTAAGCGGCGTTTCACAGGGCTGTCGCGAGTTCTCCGTTTGTTCCGTGACCAGAGTCGACAAAGCTAGGCGACCAGCCGGATCAGACGCTACCGTACCGGAGAAGACAGGAGGTCGGATCTCGTGACTTTGGCGAGGCCGTATTTGCTCGATACAGAACGGACAAGTTTGAGAAACCATTCTCCGGACCTGGGTGAGACGCGCACCTCTTCGATCAGCGCGCCGAGATCTACGTTAATGTAGCGGCCGTTTGGGTACTTGACTCTCGCTACATCATCCTCAATCATACACCAGTCGATCTCATCAGTTCGCCTTGGCCGTCCTGGGCCGTGAAACATCGATTGTGCTAGCGAGCCACACAACGCATTAAGTCGACCTTGGATGTCTAGATCAGACGAAACTCATTCTCGTAGGCGAAGCTGATCCGCTTGCTGAGGGGAAACATCAGGTGATCGTCAACTCTTGACTTTTCAAAATCGAGGTACCCGACCTTACCGGCAAAGAGTCTCTCCGCGCTGTTCGCCACGGAACGCTCCATTCTCTCGCGATTTGACACAATGGCTATGCCTTCGGTACCCGATACGTATCCAGA
>Ga0187871_10000419_pt1 | contig 40762 bp, 30 predicted proteins | sample June2016WEW_16_1_FD_132988 | JGI IMG/M metagenome (GOLD analysis project Ga0187871, IMG submission 132988) | Peatland microbial communities from SPRUCE experiment site at the Marcell Experimental Forest, Minnesota, USA - June2016WEW_16_10 | ecosystem: Environmental > Terrestrial > Soil >...
CAAATCACATCCTATAATTCGCATTCGGCCTCCTTCGCTCCGAGCGCTGTAGGGTGAACACCGAACAGTCTACTCGGCTCGTCGTGAGGCCGACCTCGTTATGACATCAACCGGAAACTGAGCCAGTACCAACGAGTCCCGAAGTGACTAGGCACTCTGGCGCTCAGTTCCGGATTGGGACGTTTCCAAGGTCATCGCGTTCTGGACAAAAGGCGCAACGCGCTTGGATCGAGCGAGATAGCGGACCCGGCGAAACGGCCAAGCTCAACCGCGGCGGACGCGAAATTGCAATGCGAAACAGTGTCAGGTGGGCGCGCTCAGGCCCTTCGAATTCCGAGTCGTCACGGTAAGCGCCCACGATTGACGGGGTTTTCACGATGAATACCGGCGCTCGTCCAGGCCCGCTGCTTCTGTCGCACGTTCAGCCAGATGTGAAGCCAGATGTGAAGTCTGACGGCGAGATGGCGTTGAGCGATTTTAGCTCGGCCACCGATTCACAGGCGGAGACAGGATCCGCACCGCTTTCGCGATGCGAACCTCGGATTCGGGTTTGCGTAGCAGCAGACAATCGGCTGCTGCGAGAAGCACTGGCGCGAATTCTAGCCAAACGGGGACGGGTCGATGTGCTCGTCTCGGATTCGCCCATGGCGCCCGACGTGGGAACGCTAGTGAGCCAAGGAGTGCAGGTTCTACTGCTGGTGTCGCAGGGGAACATTGAAGAGGACCTTAGAACGATTCAGCACGTACACGCGGCGGCCCCGGCGGTGCAGATTCTGCTCATCGGCTCGACGAAGGAAGACGGGGAATTTCTGCAGTGCGTGCGAGCGGGAATCAGCGGGTATCTTTGGCGGGATGCTTCCGCGGACGATGTGCTGGAAGGTATCCGCGCGGTACAAGCGGGAGAAGCGGTGTGCCCCGGAGCGCTGTGTACCGTGCTGTTCCGCTATTTCGAACGCGAAACGCCGGAACTTCCTTGCGCCAGCCCCCGGCAGCGCCTGGGATTGACGCGGCGCGAGCAACAAATCGTTCCGCTGATCGCCAAAGGGTTCACGAACAAGGAAATCGCGAATCACTTCTGCCTTTCCGAGCAGACCGTGAAAAATCACCTGTACCGCATGAAACACAAAATCGGCGCCGAAGACCGGCTGAGCATCGTGCAGCGCTTCCGCACGCAAGGGTTTTTGCTTAGTAGCCGTTAGCCGCGCCGCACGTCCAACAGGAACACCATCTCTTCGAACTAGAGTTCGGGTCGCGTAGCGGGATTGCGGGAGACTGGCGATCACCGCAGGCCTCGGTCATCATTTTCTCGCCTGGATGTCACACAGCATTTACCAACTGGCGCAATCCATCCGTTAAGGTTCCCCCCTCAGCCTACTCGTCGCAGTGTTGGTTCGCCTGATTGCTCCGAGTTATTTCAGCTCCAGAACAGGATGGATCGCAACGCGGATCGAGTGATTACGCGCGTGTTTGCAGCGACCGCTTTGATGCTTCTCCGATTGCATCGACTTTCCCGTCGTCTCCAGCCGAGGGGATCCAGTCTACGGGGCGTGATGGATTGCGAAAGACCATCCGCTACGTGCTCGTTTGCAGTTCGCCATCGGGAAGCGCTCTGAGCACGCGTTTCGCGAGTTGGTTTCAACCCCGGGTTCACACGGATTTATCGCAGCGAAGCGCAAGACCGATACCAATTCACTGAGGAGGATGTTCCGATGATAGGCAAAAGCAAAAGATCGGTTGTAGCAATCGCAAGCGCCATGTTGCTGGCGGCATCAATCGTTCCGATCGCGCGCTCGCAGAACCGCGATCATGGCATTCGTCACGTGCTGCTGATCAGCATTGACGGCATGCATGCGCTGGACTTCATCAATTGTTCGAAGGGCATCAGCGGAGCAAACGGCGGCGAACCGTATTGCCCGAATCTCGCTGAACTGGCTGAAACGGGGGTCAATTACCTCGACACCGCCACCTCGAAACCGTCGGACTCATTTCCCGGATTGATGGCGCTCATGGCCGGCGGTTCTCCGCGCACGGTGGGCGCGTTTTACGACGTGGCCTACGACCGTACTCTGGCCCCTCCACTGAACACGACCGGAAATGGATTGGCAGGCGGTACGTGCACGCCCGGCGTGTTTCCCGGCACAACCACGGAATATGACGAAGGTATCGACATCAATCAAAACCTGCTCAACGGCGGCGCGCCTACCGGAGACGGCGGGATCGCCTCGATTGATCCCACCAAGCTGGTACGCGACCCGTCAAAAAATTGCGCGCCGGTCTATCCCTGGAACTTCGTCCGGACCAACACAATTTTTGGAGTCGTGCATGCAGCGGGCGGCTACACCGCATGGTCCGACAAGCATCCGTCGTACTCCGCGGTTTCCGGCCCCGGGAACGGCACCAACGTGGATGATTACTATTCGCCGGACATCAATTCGGTCCCGGTGAATCTGCCGGGAGTGCCGGGTTGCAATCCGCTGCCAGACCAGACCACGGTCTCTTCGTCGAATGCCTGGACCGACAGCTTCCAGAATATCCAGTGCTACGACACACTCAAGGTCAACGCCATCCTCAACGAAATCAACGGCAAGACGCACAATGGTTCGGCCCCTGCTCCCACGCCGGCACTCTTCGGAATGAACTTTCAGGTGGTCAGCATCGGCCAGAAACTGATTGAGAAGTCGCTGAGCATCACCGGTGGTTATCAGGACGCACAGGGCACCCCAACCGCTGCCTTGCTGAACGAAATCCAGTTCGCCGACGCGTCCATCGGCAAGATGGTCGCAGCACTCAAGGCCCGCGGCATCCTGGACGAGACCCTGATCGTGATTTCGGCCAAGCACGGCCAGAGCCCGGTGGATTCCTTACGCTACACGCGCATCACCACGAGTGGCCTGGTGACGACTTCACCGGCCACGATTTTGGACAACGCGGGTTGCGTGCCGTTCTCGGAAGCGCCGTCCAACCCCACCGGCGTCGGACCGACCGAAGACGATGTTTCCTTGGTTTGGCTCAACAGCCAGTGCACCACGGCGAGTGCGGTCAACCTGCTGGAGACACAGTCACCGTCCACTGCCAATATCGCCGGCATCGGCCAGATCTTCTACGGCGCGGGGATCACCCAGATTTACAACGCGCCCGGAGTGCCGCCGTCTGGCGATCCGCGCACACCGGACATCCTCGTTACGCCCCACATCGGCGTGACTTATTCGGGCAGCACCAAGAAGCTGGCTGAACACGGGGGCTTCGCGCATGACGACGTCAACGTGATGCTCCTGCTGTCGAACCCCAACTTCGAGCCCAACACCATCACCACGCCGGTGCAAACCTTGCAAATCGCGCCGACCATTCTCAAGGCCCTCGGCCTGGACCCGAATCAACTCCAAGCCGTTCAGAAAGAGCACACTCCGGTTCTGCCGAGCGTGCCGCTGGAGTGGTGAACAATCATTAGCCAGGACGGCTGGCAAAACACCAACCATCTCGACCGCATTTAGCCAGCAATACTTAGCAACGAGCCCCGCCCCGGTTTCCCCGCGGCGGGGCTCCTTTGTCGTAGCCTGCCGAGACGCCGGACTGAAGTCCGGCGCCTACATGGAGCCTGCCTGCCCGAGCCGAACGCGCGGAGGCAGAACTAGCCGAGTTTTCACAGAGAAGTAACATCTGCGTATCGTCTGGTGGCCAACACTCCCGCGGGGGATTTACATGAAAACGAATGCACTCGTACTGGCCGGAGCAGCCGCAGCGATCACGCTGGCGTCATGGACGCCTGGAGTGGCGGCTGATTCGGACAAGGTCGGTTCGAAGCACGTCAAACACGTACTGCTGCTGAGTATCGACGGCATGCACGCTGTGGATTTTTATAATTGTACGCACGGGATCGCGGGCGCAAATGGAGGGGATCCGTATTGCCCGAACATGGCCGCGCTGGGCCAGACGGGGATCACGTATGTGGGCGCTTCGTCGTCCAAGCCCTCGGACTCTTTTCCTGGGATCGCCGCGCTCGTCACCGGGGGCACGCCCAAGTCGACGGGGCTCTACTACGACGTGGCGTATGACCGGGCCCTCGATGGCCCAGCCATCACAACGGGCACCGGCTTGGCTGCGGCGACCTGCACGCCCTATGCGCCACCGAACGGAACCACCACCGACAACGACCAGGGAGTCGATATTGACGATACCAAACTGAACGGTGGGGCACCGAATGCCGCGGTGGGCGAAGGCGGCATCGCCTCGCTCGACCCGAACAAGTTGTCGCGTGATCCCGCGAAAGGTTGCGCGCCGGTGTATCCCTGGAACTTCGTCCGGACCAACACCATCTTTGGCGTGGTCCATGCCGCGGGCGGATACACCGCGTGGATCGACAAGCATCCCTCCTATTCCATGGTCGGCGGGCCCGGCGGCCACGGCCTGAACGACTACTACGCACCGGAGGTGGACTCCAATGTCGTGCCGCTGCCCGGTGTTACCACCCCCACTGGCGTTTCCTGCGCCACCGTTCCCGACTCCAGCAGCCTGTCCGGCTGGAACAGCAGCTTCGCAAACATCCAGTGCTACGACGCGCTGCGGTTGAACGGCTTGCTCAACCAGATCGCCGGGAAGACGCACAACGGCGCCCCGGCGGAGACACCAGCAGTGTTCGGCATGAACTTTCAGTCCGTTTATACTGGCCAAATCCTGATCGAATCGGGCGCGGGCACCGGCGGATACCAGAACGCCGCCGCCTTGCCGAACGCGGAGTTGGTGAGCGAGATCGAGTACGTGGACACCTCCATCGGCGAGATCGTCGCGGCGCTCAAGCGTGCGTGCATCTATGACGACACGCTGATCATCATCACCGCGAAACACGGCATGTCACCCATCGATCCGAGCCTGTTGCTGACAAACAGCGCCAATACGCCGGCAACACTGCTGGGCACGGCCATTCCGGCCTCGGAGTCGCCGTTGACCGCGGGTGGCATTGGCGCCACCGAAGACGACGTGTCGGTGCTATGGCTAAACAAAGGCGCGAGCGTGACTTCGGCGGTGCAACTACTCGAAAACAGTGCGGCCGCGATCGGGCTCGGGCAGATTTTTTATGGGCCGACACTGGCGCTGAACTACAACGTCGGGGGCCTCGACCCGGGTCAGGATCCACGCTCGCCGGACATTATCGTGACGCCCAACGTAGGGGTGACCTACATTGGCGCCGGCTCGGCGCTCGGTGACCACGGCGGCTTCGGTCACGACGATACCAATGTCATGCTGCTGGTGGCTCATCCGTGCTTCAAGCCACAGACTGTTTCGGCCCCCACGACCACCACGCAGGTGGCGCCCACGATCGTGAAGGCCTTGGGTCTCGATCCGCAAGCCCTCGACGCAGTGCGCATCGAAGGCACGGCGGTGCTCCCCGAGGTTGTGGCGCAACTCGAAAAGTAGTCCTTAACAGGCGATGAGGGTGCCGCGCTCGACGTGGCTCCTCATCGTCCGTTTGATTGGGATGCGCTCCCTCTCAGCGTGAGTCCGGCGCTCTTTGTTCTGTATTTTCCGGTTTTCCTGCGATATTCTCTCCGGCATTGCATCCAATGTGAATGACAGAGTGGAGGTCTTGCATGCTCAAATTTTCGCTTCGTCTTCTGGTTCTCGTCTCGTTCGCAGTCCTATCGGCCCGCGCCGCGGACGATGTGGTGTCCGCCGTGCATGGGACCATCACGAAAGTTGACGCTGGGGGCAAAACCATAGCGGTCAAAACCAAGGACGGCACGGAACACACGTTTCACTTCGTGGATAAGACTACCGTTCACGGGGCCCACGCTACCGCAGCCGGCGGCAAAGACGCCTTCCACGGACTCACCGAAGGCTCAGAGGTTGTCGCTCACTACACGGCGAAAGGCGCGGAAGAGACTGCCGTCGAAGTGGATAAAGTCGGTAAGGGTGGAATGCATGCCGTCGATGGCACGGTCACGCATGTGAGCGAAGACGGCAAAACCGTGGTGGTCAAAGCCGCGGATGGAACCGATCACACGTTTCACGTCGTAGCCCACGACACGGCCGATTCCGCCAAAGACATCGGCAAAGGCGCCGACAAGGGCGGCAAAGTCACGGTCTACTACACCGAGACGGCCGGGAAAAAGGTCGCCCACTTCTTCGAAAAACTCTAACGTCCGGTGATGCGGACCAGCATCTCGAGGCCGCTGTTCAGCGTAATTTTTTGGCGCCCGTGAAAAGCGGTGGTGCCCAAGCCACCCGCACCACCAATAATGGAACCGATGCCCGCGCCTCTGCCGCCGCCGAAGATGCCACCAAGCAACGCTCCGGCACCTGCGCCAATCGCGGTGTGCTCAAGTGTCTTGCGGCCTCGCCCGCCCGATTCGATGGCGCCTTCGACGCCCACCTTCTCGCCCGACGGTGCATGGTACAGCTCAATGATTTCGGCATGAATCGGCGCGCGGCGCCCGTCGGGCATGATCAAGCGGTCGAACTGCAGAACCATGCTGGTGTGGCCGTCCACTCGGCCGGACATGTCGATGTTAGTGATGTGGCCGTAAACGCGCGCACCCTGGTAGTCGCCCTTGTCCACAACCGTGGCGCTAAAGGGATCGCCCACTTCGGAGTCGACGCTGGTCAGCGTGTCATCCAGGCGAATGCGCAGAGCCACGTCATCGGGGACGGTGAAGTTCTGTGTTGATCCAAGCAGCGGGCAAGCCGCGATGAGCACCAGAGCCAAGAGCAAGCATTGACGCGCAGCAAGGCCTCGAAATTCGGATCCTGCGAGATAATTTCTCATGGATGTCTCCTTGGAATGTGGAACACGGAAGATACGCCGGTTGCAACCATGAATCAATACGTGAATGAATGATGGATCTGAGCACCCGTGACGATGCCAGAAGAAGCGTTGGTGAGAGTTCTATTCGGTCCAGCAGCTATTAGCGGGAACCGGACACCGACTCGTGCTGCTTTGCGGGTTCCTGCGCGTCCGGGGGCTTGGCGTTCGCATTGCCATTCAAATAGCGATCGAACCAGTAGAGCTGCCAATTGAGGCTTTCGACCAGATGCTTTGGTTCGCCGGTGCGCGTGAGGTTGTGATTCTCGCGGGGGAACAGGACTAGCTCCGACGGAACGCCGTAATGTTGCAGAGCGCGAAACCATTGTTCGCCCTGTTCGATGGGAACGCGGAAGTCGTTGTCGGAATGCAGAACGAGCGTCGGCGTGTGAACGTTGCGGGCGTATTTTAGCGGCGAGGCTTCCCAATATTGATCGAAATCATCAAATACGAGGCCTTTGAAATATTCTTCGTGACCGTACGCGCCGTCGCGCGTGCCCTCATCGCTGATAAAGTTCGAGACTGACCGCAGCGTCACCGCCGCCCTGAAGCGATCGGTGTGCGAGACGATCCAGTTGGTCATATAGCCGCCGTAGCTGCCGCCGGTCACGCCCAATTTTGAGGAATCCACCCAGGGAAATTTTTGCAGCGCGGCATCCACGCCCGCCATGATGTCCTGATAATCCATGCGGCCCCAGTTGTTGATCTCGCCGAGCTCAAATTTTTCGCCATAGCCGGTCGAGCCGCGAGGATTGCAAAAGAAGACGGCCCATCCTTTAGCTGCGTACACGTGGAATTCGTGATACCAATCGACACCGAACATGCCTTCCGGCCCACCGTGAATGACCAGCACCATCGGATATTTCACGCCGGTCTTCCAGCCGACGGGCTTCACGAAGAAACCATCGATCGGCCAGCCGTCGCTGCTCTTGTAAGGCAGGCGTTCGACAGGCTGTAGATCTAGTTGCGCCCACAACGCCGCATTGAGATGCGTCAACTGGTGTTCGCCGGCGCCGTCTAAATTCGCCACATAGAGATCGTCGAGGTGCTGAAAATCGTTGGCGAGATACACCATCTTGCCGGCGCTGGCATTGATGTCGAAAGCATGCAGGCCGCGAGGGCCGGAGATGACTGCTGAAAACGTGTGCGCGATGGGATCGCCGCGAAAGAGTCGTGTTTCGCCCTTCTCGCCTGCTGCAAAGAAGAACGAGCCGGGCGCCGGCCAGGCCAATTCCGTGGGGATCGTGTCCAGATCTTTCGCGGCAAGCTGTGACGCCGCGCCGCCAGAAGAGTTCGCGACATAGAGCTTGGGATATTGGTGGCGCGACGTTTGCCCGGTAAACAAAATCTGTTTCCCGTCCGGCGACCAGCGCGGACTCTCGTCCTCAAAGGCGTGATCGGAAATTTTCGTGAGCGCGCCTCCGGTTGCGGGGATGACCCACACGTCGGTGTTGTGGCTGTCGTCGTAAGCCTTGCCGGTACGGTCGGACACGAAAGCGATGCGCGTGCCGTCGGGCGACCACTGCGGATCGGTATCGTTCCAGTCTTGGCCGTCCGTGATTTGCTTGGCCTCGCCGCTGGCGACATTGACTACCCACAGGTGGCGGCGTTTGTCGTCGAACCATCCGGTGTCATTGAATTTGTACTGGATGTGCGTGTAGTGGCGAACATCGCTCTTGCGGTCGGCGGGCGCGATGGCGTCGCTGGGGCCGGTGGCGGTCACCAGAACGATGCGGCTGCCGTCGGGAGACCACTGATAGTTCTGCACTGCGTTCTTTAATTTCGTGAGCGCAACGCCTTCTCCGCCGCTCATCGAAAGCAGATAGATCTGCGGCTTCGGCGCTTCCGCCGGTGTCGAGGACGACGAGGGCGATTCTGCCCCCACTGAGCGCGCGGAAAGGATCGCCAGCGTCTTTCCGTCCGGGCTCCATCGCGGCGCATTCGAGCTGAATCCCTCCGCGCTGACGCGGCGCGGCGCGCCGGAGCCGTCGGCATCGACCAACCATACCGCCGATTCACGCCGATTTTTTTTTTGGTCGATGGTCGTGACGACGTACGCCACAAGCCTGCCGTCAGGCGAAAGATGCGGATCGCCCGCGAATTGAAACGACAGGTAGTCCTCGGGCGTGATGCCGCGTTTTGTTTGCTGCGCGCGCAGCGAGCCCGCTGGGAAAATGCACACTAAAAAGATGCAGAAGCACGCAAAGATTCTGTGAAGTCTGGTCATAGCGCGGGACACTCTAGCACAGACAACGCAGCGCCGCCCGAACCGCCGAGATGATTAAGGGCATGCGCTAGCACGACCTGGCTTCCAGGGGCACAGCCACCCTGCAGAAGGCAGTCACGGCTCTGCCCCAAACACTCAGCAGTCAGTTTTTGGCTTGACGCTCATCCATATTTCTGCAAATATCGAAATATGACGATCGCTTCCTCCAAAAAGAACGCCCAGCAGGTCGCGAAATATGCCGACATGTTTTCGGCCATGGGCACCGAGCCGCGGCTGCGCATCATGCAATTGCTGTTATCGGCTCATCCCGAGGGCTTGGTTGTCGGCGAAATTCAGTCGGAGCTGGATATTCCCAACTCCACGCTCTCGCATCATCTGGACAAGCTCAGAAACGAAGACCTGGTGCTGGTGCGGCGCGAAAGCACGTTTTTGCGCTATACCGCGAACACCGAGGCGCTGCAGGCGGTGCTGCAATTTCTTTATGCGGAGTGTTGCACGCGGAACAAGGCTGTGAAGCCGCAGGACATCGTGCAAGTTTGCAAATAGGAGAGCGACATGAGTGATGCAAGCATTAAAGATGTGGTGAAGGAGAAATACGGGCAGGCGGCTTTGCGGGTGAACAGCGGCGGAAGCTCCTGCTGCGGAGCCGTTCCTTCCGAAGGTTGTGGCTGTGACCCAATTACTTCGAATCTCTACGACGCCGCGCAGGCGCAGCAAATTCCTGCCGACGCGATGCTGGCTTCACTAGGCTGCGGGAATCCCACGGCGTTGGCGAAATTGAATGCCGGCGAGGTTGTCCTCGACCTGGGCTCCGGCGGCGGCATCGACGTGCTGCTGTCGGCAAGGCGCGTCGGGCCCACCGGAAAGGCCTACGGGCTCGACATGACCGATGAAATGCTGGCGCTGGCGAACGAAAACAAGAAAAAGGCCGGCGTCGAGAATGTGGAATTCCTGAAGGGCGAGATCGAAAACATTCCCCTGCCCGACAATTCCGTCGATGTGATCATCTCGAACTGCGTCATCAATTTGTCGGCGGACAAAGATCGCGTGCTGCGCGAAACGTTTCGTGTGCTGAAGCCCGGTGGGCGCTTCGCGGTGTCCGACGTGGTGACCCGCGGCGAAATGTTGCCGGAGATTCGTAAGAGCGTGCTGCTGTGGGTCGGCTGCATCGCAGGCGCGCTGGAAGAAAACGAGTATCGCAGCAAGCTCGCAGCCGCCGGCTTCGAGCAGGTTGATGTCGAACCGACGCGCGTCTACCGCGTCGAAGACGCGCGGGAATTCCTGGCCCGCGAAGGCCTGGACGCGGATGCGCTCGCGCCCCAGGTGGACGGCAAGTTCAGGAGCGCCTTCATCCGTGCGGTGAAACCTATCGCGGCCACAGATAAGGCTTGCTGCGGACCTGCCTGCTGCAACTAACCAACGGAAACGAAACGAGGCCCCACAGCCATGCAAGGACGTTACAACGTACTGTTCCTGTGTACTGGAAACTCGGCGCGTTCGATCATGGCCGAGGCCATCCTGAATCGAAAAGGTTTCCCGAATTTCAAAGCGTACAGTGCGGGAAGCCAGCCGAAAGGCGCCGTCCATCCGGCCGCACTTCGTCAAATTGAAGCAGCGAAGCTCCCAACGACTGGTTTGCGGAGCAAGCCTTGGGACGAATTTGCCCAGCCTGGAGCTCCCCAACTGAATTTCGTCTTTACCGTGTGCGACAACGCCGCGAAAGAAGTGTGTCCCATCTGGCCCGGCCAGCCCATGACCGCCCACTGGGGAGTGCCCGATCCCGCCGCAGCGGAAGGAACGCCAGAACAGACCGAAAAAGCCTTCCGGGACGCATTCCTGATTCTGGACCGAAGAATCAGCCTGTTGCTTTCCTTGCCGCTGGCGAGCCTGGACAAGCTCGCCATTCAGAAGAAAATCGATCAGATCGGCCGCGAATGACAAAGCGCGACCCGTCCGGCTCCAAGGCGTCGCGAAACGTCTGGAAACCGCGGGCGCCTAGTTTTTCTTGGCGGGCTTGCTCATGTCCGGAACTTCCTCTCCGAGCGCCGTCGCCAGGTCGATCTGGTGATCTTGTTCCTGCATCAGGATTTGGCGGATCTGCTCAGCCATGGCGAACTCGCCGAGCGCCTCGCACTGCCGAACGCGGTCGCGGTAGTTGCGCACCGTCTCATTCTCGTTCTCCAAATCGAATCGCAGCATTTGCTTGGCGTCTTCTGAAGTTTTCACCGGCTTGGGCGTGACCGTCGGCATCTCGCCGAGGTAGTCGATCTGCCGCGAGAGTGTCAAAGCGTGTTGCAACTCCTGCGCGGCGTGCAGCTGCAGCTGGTCGGCGATGTTCATGTACTCGGCGCCTTTCAGCACCTGGGAATACACCACGTACCCAATGATCGCCTGGTATTCGCGCGAAAGATCTTCGTTCAACAGTTCCGCCAGACGGTCGCGGGAAATGGTTTGCACGTTCTCAGCGGACTTGGATTCCGGCATTTCGTATCTCCTGTAAAACGGTGGAATGATAGGACGCTTGGTTCGCAAGTTAGATGCAGCAAAGGCTCGAGATGACTTTGGCGCGAGATGACTTCACCGCGCGCTTTGTGCGATGCTGCTTCCACGAAACTGTCGAGGGAAGGTCTTGATGTTAAAAAAGTTCAAGGATTTGACGGAGAAGGAAATTCTGGCGCTGGCCATTTCCTCGGAAGAAGAGGATGGGCGGATTTACGGCGAGTTCGCGGATGCTTTGCGCGAGTCTTATCCGGCGACAGCCACGATGTTCGAGGAGATGCGCGAGGAAGAAGTGGTGCATCGCGACCGCCTGCTGGCCATGTTCCGGCGGCGCTTTGGCGAGCACATTCCGCTGATCCGGCGCGAAAACGTGAAAGGGTTTCTGACCCGGCGGCCGACCTGGCTGGTGCGGCCGTTGGGCGTGAACGTGGCGAGGAAGCAGGCCGAGGTGATGGAACTGGAGGCGCAACGCTTCTACCAGCGCGCCATTGCGCGAACGACGGACGCTTCGACGCGGGAATTATTGAACAAGCTGGCCGACGAGGAACGCAAGCACACCCAGACGGCCGGGAATCTCGAGAAAAATCTAACGCAGACCGACCGGCAGCAGGAGGACGAATCGCACCGGAAATTGTTTTTGCTTCAGGTGGTGCAGCCGGGCCTGGCGGGGTTGATGGACGGATCGGTTTCCACGCTGGCGCCGTTGTTTGCGGCGGCGTTCGCGACGCACAAGAGTTGGGATGCGTTTCTGGTCGGACTCGCGGCCTCCGTCGGCGCCGGTATCTCGATGGGATTTGCCGAATCGCTGTCCGATGACGGATCGTTAACCGGGCGCGGGTCGCCGTGGATTCGCGGGACCGCTACCGGATTGATGACCACCGCGGGCGGAATCGGCCACACACTTCCCTTTCTAATTTCGAGTTTTCATCTGGCGACCACGATCGCGATTTTCGTCGTTATGGTGGAACTGGCAGTGATCGCTTACATCCGGCACCGGTATATGGATACACCATTTTTGCAGGCCGCGTTTCAGGTCATCGTGGGCGGCTTGTTGGTCTTTTTCACCGGCTATTTGATCGGCAGTTCGTGACCCTCTTGGTAGCACCGGCATCCTTGCTGGCCTCCCACAGGTCTTGAGCCCGCTGCAAGTTCTTGTAGGGGCACAGCACGGCTGTGCCCCAGCTTGTCCGGGCCTATCATGGGTTCACAGCAGAAATTCCTGTGCTAGTGGTGTCGACGACTCCTTGCTACGCCTTACAAAGTTGCTTGATCAGCTCGTAGAGGAACGCTTGGCCTTCGTAGAAGGATTGGATGCCCAGGCGTTCGTCGCGGCCGTGGAAGCGGATATCGTTGCGATCGAAGAAAAATCCTTGGACACCGTAGGTGGGGATGCCGGCGATGCGCAAATACTTGCCGTCGGTGGCGCCCATCACCATGATGGGAACCGTGGGAACGCCGGGCCAAGTCTTGTTGGTGGTTTCGCTGATGGCCGTCAGGAGATCGGGGCGCATCGGCGAGGCGGGTCCCGCGGATACGTCGCCGAGAATTTTGATGCTGACCTGATCGTCCCCGACAACCTTTTGCAGCGTGCTGGTCACGTAATCGGCGGAGTCTTCGGGCAGCACGCGACAATTTACGGTGGCGGCGGCTAGCTGCGGCAGGGCGTTCATGGCATGGCCACCTTCCAGTTGCGTAGCTACGCAAGTGGTGCGCAGCGTGGCGTTAAATGCAGGAGTGGCTGCGGCAAGTCGGATCATCGCTTCCTGCGAGCCTTGCGCTGCCTTCGCCAGATCTTCCCTGGTGGGACCCGTTTCGATCTTCGCCATCTGCTGGAAGTAAGCGGCCGTCACTTCATTGGTCTTCAACGGGAAACCGAAGTTCGAGAGATGTTCCAGCGCGACCGCGAGACGATAAATCGCATTGTCCGGAACCGGCAGCGAACTGTGGCCGCCTTTGTTCTGCACCTCGAAGCGGTAGTTGATGACGTATTTCTCGCTTACCTGCACGTCGTTCGAAATCTTCTTGCCATCCAGCGATTCGCCCCAGCCACCTTCGTTCAACGCATACTCCGCATCGATCAGTTCGCGGTGATTCTTGAGAAGCCATTGGATACCGCTGTACGGGCCGCCGCCTTCTTCGTCGGCGGTCAGGGCGACGATGATGTCGCGATCCGGCTTGAAACCTTCCTGTTTGTAGCGGATGAGATTGGCGATCCAGACCGCGGCTTGCGCTTTGTCGTCGCCGGTGCCGCGGCCGTAGAAGTAGCCGTCTTTCTCCACGAGCTGAAACGGATCGGTGGTCCAGTCTTCGCGCTTGGCTTCCACGACATCGGTGTGGGCCAGCAGCAGGATGGGCTTGTGCGCCCCGGTCCCGCGATAGCGGACCACCAAGTTGGCTTTCTTGGGGATGGCGCCGCCGACAAAGATATCGGAATCGGGAAACCCGGCGGCTTTCAGGCGAGCGGCGGCTGCTTCGGCGACGGGAGTCGTCGCGCCGGTGCTGTAGCCGGACTGGATCTCGATGAATTGTTTGTAGATATCGTGGGCCAGCTGTTTTTCGGCTTCTGGCCTGGTGGACTGGGCGTGCAAAGCTGTTGCGTAGAAAAGCAGGATCAGGGTTAGTCGGAGTGCGCGCGTACTTCGAAGGGCTGACATGGGCGGGGATTGTTTCACGCCGGGCGTCACGCGCGCAACTCGTAAGGCGCAGCACCACTGGGCACCCGGGCCCAATCCGATAGGTCTCCTACAAATTCAATCCCCGATCAGTCGCTTCCAAGTTGCTGATTCCGGGCGGCCTAAGCCATTCGCATAAAATTCCCTTGACAGGTTTCGTACCTTTGTGGTAATATGACTTTCATAGAATTGCGTTCAGTCCTCCCAGAGAATTCCCGTTTTGGCCTATTCCCTACAGCCTCCACCGCCCGTTGTCGCGTGTCGTAAACGGCCACCGCAGTCTCCGGCATCCCCATGTTTTGAAGGAAGGACGGACGCGTCCGTCCTTCCTTCCAGCCATTTCAGGCTCAGGGATCAGGCTAAACCATTTAGAATGAGTACTTAGAAGCGAGCGAAGAACGGCAGCTCGATAGAATCGTCGCCTGAGGCGTCTCGGACCGCCCCCGGACGCTGCAGGTCGTCATGGCCGACGACGCCTATTTCTGGGAGGGCATCACTTGCGATATAGACGACGTTGCCGCTTCCGAGGAGAACCGGTTCGTCTGTGGCCGATAGCCGTTACGTGTGCGGACGTGATATTTCTTGCCGTGTTCGCCCACCAGTCTCACGTTGATGGCCCGCCATCCGCGGTTGGGATTAGGCTCCGGGTAGTAGCTGATGGAGTAGAGATGGCCGAGGTCGTCGCGAATGGAGGCGAAAGCGCGGCGTTCGTCGCGCCAGCTGTTGGCGAAATAGGCTTTGCCGCCGGTGGCCGCAGTCATGCGCTCGAAGACCACGGTGGAAACGGGCTCGAGCTTGGCCTCGCGCGTACTGATCATGTAGATGGGGATGCCCGTGGATTGCGCCAACTCCGCGACGTCTTCGGGCGGGACCATGCTCGCGTTGTCGGGGCCATTTGAAAAGACGACCACCACTTTTCTGCCGGTGAAGCCGGAGGCGTCTTTCAGCGTCAACAAAAGCGAGTTATACAGCGCGGCATCGTCACCGGCCACCGTGGTACGCACGCCCTTGACCACCTCGGTGCGGTCGGCCGTGAGCGGGGCGGAACGGTAGAGGTCGCGGCTGTAGGAATAGAAGGCTACCTTGTCGGCCGTCTCCAGGGAACGAACGAAATCGGAGATGGCGTCCTGCGCAAAGACGAACCCGCGATACATATAGTTGCTGGTGTCGAAGAGGATGAAGACGTTGGCCCCGGCGATGGCCTCGCCCAGCGTCTCGTTTGCGTCTCGCGATCCGGCCGCGTCCCCTGGACCACCTGCGCCCGCGCCGGCCTTGGCGTTTTCCGGCGCAACATCCACCAGCCTGCGGGTGGGACCGTTGCCCTCTTCAAACGTGGCCACTTTTTCGGTGATGCCGTCTTCGGACACGATGAAATCGGTCGGCTTGAGGCCGGTGATGTAGTTGCCCTTGGCGTCCGTGACCGCGACGTTCAACTGCACGAGATCGACAGAAATACGAAAGCGCGTGCCGTCCTGCTGAGCGGCCATCCGCGTTCCGGAACCCGAGATTAACCCGATGAGTACCGCAACAACGACAAAGTATCTTTTGGCCATGGCGTCCCTATCCTGAGCTTCGATGTCGGCGAGCAATGCGCGTTTCAAGACAGATGATTTGAGTTCGCGTGGCAAGGCTAACAGCGGCCCTTAGCGGCCAAAGCCGGATCGCGCCTTGGGCGTGCGGCACGGCTGAAGCCGTGCCCTCCCGTCGAACCACTCGCTCATCTACACCTGAAACAGCGCACTACGGCTGAGAAATCGCTCCTGCGTCTGCCGCCGCAGCGTTCTTTCCCAGCCGAAACTCGTCACCCGTCTCTCGCGCCGCGCGCAGAAGCGCGGGCCAGTCTTCCAGGTCGGTGGCAAAAATCTTCTCGACCATGCGACGCGTAAGTTCTGGAACCAGGCGGTTCAACACCACCGGCGAATATCCTTTTTCGTCGGCCAAACGTGCCCAGAACAGATTGTTGGAATCCCAGGACTCCGCCAGAAAGCGGCTGGAGTAGCCCATGAACGCGGGGAACGGCTGGACGTTCAGGAGCTGGCTCCCATAGCTTTGTTCGAGCGCAGGATGTGGCACTCCGAAGTCTCGCGATAGCCGATCCATGCTGATGTCGTCGGGATTGCTCTGGAGCAAAGCTGCAAGTTCCGCTCCCGCTGAGCCAAAGGAGTCTTTGCGGTCCGAAAATCTTCGATGGTATTCCGCGGCGAGATAGAAGGTGTCCGCCGGCATCAATTGAACGGAGAGCTGCTCCCCATGCCCGGCGTGAAGGGCCTGCTCGACAAACTCCAGTCGTTGCGGGGACATGCGATCGGAGAGAATATTCAGCGTCTGATTGCGAAGCTCCTCGTTCTGTTGCGAAGCTTCCAGGATTTCCTCGCCAGATCGCTGATACAGGGCGACCGCGTGAAGTTCCTTGGGGCTCACGCCCCACCACCGTGGCACGACGGCGCTGGTCAAGAGACCTGGCACCACCTGGCGCCAGATCAAGGCCTGCACGTTTTCTGGAGCGATGAAGTCCTGCTCCGCATCGGCAAGGACGTAAGGAAGATCGGCCAGCGATCCGACCAGGCGCGCGCCGCCACCGGCCGGCGAACCGGCACCGAACAATTGCGGAGCCTGCCAGGCTTGCTTCTCGACGCCGGTCACCGTGTCTCCGGCAAAGTCATGAGAGCGAACGAAAAGCGGATTGTTGTGCAGGATTTGCGCGCCGGGTGGTTCGTAATACGCGTAGTTGAGGCCCACGAGCGTGTCTCGCAACAAAGAGGCCAGCTGGCCGCGCGCTTCCGCGAGTTGATCGGCGGAGCTGGGAGACTTGACCACTTTGGTCAAGTCCGTGCGCATCTGCAACTCGGTGTGATGATTGTTGTAAATGCCGGCGGCCCACTGATCGCGTTCGCTGTTCTTGAAAATGGGTTGCGGCATCTCGAACTCGCGAAGCTCGGCAGCCAGGGGAAGCAATGTGTTGGCTTCTGCTTTGACGTGCGCCACGTCGTGCAAGCCGTCGCCGAGCGTCAGAAGTGTGTCGAGGGAAACAAGACGTTGCGCGTCGAGCACCGAACGCATACGAATCGCTAGCGCCTGATGCATGCGCTGCCCTTCGACGCTCATCTGGTTGGGGCCGGCGAGCAAATTGATGATCTCGTCCTGAGTAGTTTCGGGTTTGCCGGTGGCCACCAGCGATATTTCTCGCAGAGAACTGCGGCCGGCATCGAAAAGCTGCGTCGGAGAATTGACCTTGCTAAAAGGCTTGATGACTTTTTGGAATGAGATGTTCAGCTCGTTTCGAGGTATTTCCCCTTGACGCGCGAGTATTTGCCAAATGCCCACGGCCGACTGAAACGTTCCCATGGCGTTGCCGCGTACGTTCTGATTGTGGATGCCGTCAAGCTCCGAGGCCACGGAGATGAAGTTCCCGATCGAGTTATCGTCCAAATCGGGAAACTCGGAAAAGATCAGGTATTGATCGCTGAATTGAGAATACCTGCTGGCAAGCAGCTCCACCGTTGCCGGGCTCAAGCGATGATCGCTGGCGCGTCGGCTGTCGAGATCGCACATCATCAGGTACGCCTGCAACGGTCCCGATTCGGATTGCACGCGAGAGAGCGCAAACATTCCTTCCAGCAGTTGCTCTCCGTTCTCCCAGTGCCTCGACCGCCTGCCCCACTCGCGCACAATCTGTGAATCGTTCTTTTGGGCGAGAATTCTCTTCCACGTTTCGATATTCCCAGGGACATGCGGTTGACCGTTGGCATCCCACTGAAGTCGAGTGAGGAGAAGCAGCAGGCGGGGATCCGAACGGAAGACGCCGCGCGTCGCGTCCGAAGAGTTTTCCTTACCGCGCAGGCCCTCGTAATCCCTCCGCAGCCGGTGCGCCTCGGTGAAATGCGCTTGCTGAACCTGGTTCACGCGCGACAGCGAGTCAAAGTAGGCAGCGAGCCAGCCGTTGTCTTTGGCGAGCAGGTGACCCACAAAATCTCCCGGTGAGTCCGGGCCGACACCGACCAAATCTTTCCAGCCAGCCTCGGCGCTCGATCCGCCGGGAACGAGTACGCGGCCCCCCCGAATGCGAATGTGACTACCGTAGAAGTCCAGAACGGGCGCAACCCCGTAGAGTTTCTTGAGGCTCGGCGATTGATATAAGGCCGCTTGCGTTTCCCGGTCAATCCGCCCCATCGCCCAGTACAGGCGAGCCAAAACGGGATCGTGAATCAGTGTGTCGATCAGGTCTTTGCTTTCATTTGGTCTTACTCTTTTCGCCGCCGCGGTCCAATCCGCCTCCGTGAACAGCACCGGGACACGGGAAGTGGGAACGGAATAGGCGAAGGGCTTGCCTTCTTGCAGAACTTTCTCGAGTTCCGGCAGCGGGAATCCGGAATCGATGGTTAGGAATGCCTTTTGCGGGTCCACCGTTTCGACGTAGGTGCCCTTTTGCCCGCAGTCTGGCCGGGACCTATAGCCCAGAATCTGCAGCAGCGGCTTGGCATCCTCGCAATTGGAAACGTGAATCACGCCGGTGGGCCCGGCTAGCGTGACCAATTCCCGGGCTTGCTGCACGTAGCGATTCAGCAAAATGAGATATTCGGTTTCATGAGCTGAACTCTGCGGCCCTTCGTAACCCAGCAGGAAGATGTTGCGCGCCAGCAAAGGCGCGATCTCGTCGGGCGAAACCTTTTGGCTGATGGCCGCCATGCGCAGGAACGAGCGGATCGGCCCTGGAATGGCAATGGTGACGCTCGGCGGCTGGGAGGACGGACTTGCTGGGGCGGGGGCTGGCGTTGAAGCAGGAGCAGGAGGGGCGGAGTCTTGCGCACGAACCTCCGAGTAAGATCCCAAACCGAGGGAAAGAACCACCACCATGGGCAGGCAGAAAAGACATTTCATAGCCGGAACCCCCGAACCCTTAACACGTCCCGAAACATTTGTACTGACAATGCCAAAAACTCGAAAGTTTGCCGCGCACCTGCACGGCTGCGGCGAGCTTACCGCCGCGAACCGCAAACTCTACAAAGTTCGCGAAAATCCGCGGTGCACCTGAATTCCACCGGTTCGTTTTGCGTCCTGGGCAGGGGACGGCGACAAAAGATAGATCAACGTTCGGATGAAGCCAAGACCTTTTATGTCCCAACAGAGTCACGGAATTGTCTCTACAGTTGTTTCGACCGTTGTCTCAACAAGGGGCGGGGAATCCTGGAGACCCATTTCGGGAGTTTGCTACGGCTAGGGCCTACCTGGAACCTTTCCGTGCCTCCATATAACCGCTAACGCCCCTCACTGTCTAGTGGATAAAAATTTCTGAAGAGCAGGCGCGTTTGCAGGAAAGTGTGGACCGTTTATCGGAGCGGACGGTTAATCGGAGTGAACCGCGGCGGGTGACACCGCTTGCGCTCGGGAACGCTGGATCCAGGTTTGCAAGCGATCCAGATACAAATAGACGACGGGAGTGGTGAACAGCGTGAGAGCCTGGCTGAAGATCAAGCCGCCGACAATGGTGATGCCCAGAGGGCGGCGAAGTTCGGCGCCCATGCCGGTTCCCAAAGCCAGCGGAAGCGCGCCCAGCAAAGCGGCCATGGTCGTCATCATAATCGGGCGGAAGCGCAACAGGCACGCCTGGTAGATTGCTTCGACGCTCGACTTCCCTTCTTCGCGCTCGGTTTGCACCGCGAAATCGATCATAAGGATGGCGTTCTTCTTGACCAGGCCGATCAAAAGAATGATTCCGATCAACGCGATGATGCTGAGATCGGCTCCGATGAAACGAATGGCGAGCAGTGCGCCGACACCCGCGGAAGGAAGCGTGGAGAGAATAGTGATGGGGTGAATGTAACTCTCGTACAGGATGCCGAGAACGATGTAGACGGCGGCGAGCGCGGAGATGATCAGCAAAGGTTCCGAGGAGAGCGAATCTTGAAAAGCCTGGGCAGTGCCTTGAAACGTGCCGTGAACCGTTGGGGGCATGTTGAGTTCGCGCTGGGCCGCTTCGATTTTTTCCACGGCGGGACCTAGAGAACCGCCGGGAGCGAGGTTGAAGGACAGCGTGATCGCCGGGAAGATGCCCTGGTGATTGACGGTGAGCGCGCTGTTGGATGGCTCGAAATGGGCGAATGCGCTCAACGGAATCAGTTTTCCGCTGCTCGATGCAGCATAGATGTTCGCCAGCGTATCGGGATTGCGCTGGAATTGGGGCAGTACTTCAAGGACGACGTGGTACTGATTGATGCCCTTATAGATGTTAGAGACCTGGCGCTGGCCGAAGGCGTCGTTGAGGGTGTTATCGATCTCGGAGACCGAGACACCGAGGCGGCCGGCCGTGTCGCGGTCGATGACCAGCGAGGCTTGCAGGCCGTTGAGTTGCTGATCGGTGTTGACGTCGCGGAGGTCGGAGATTTGCGACATGCTCTTCATGAGGCGGGGAGCCCACTCGATCAAGTCGCCGATGCGGTCAGCCTGTAGGGTGTATTGATATTGGGCACCGGCGAAACGCGCGCCTACGTTGATGTCCTGGATGGCTTGGAGGAAGAGGGATGCGCCGGGAATAGCGTCTAGTTTGGGGCGAAGGCGCTCGATGACCAGGTCGGCGCTGATTTTGCGCTGGTTAAGAGGCTTTAGCTGAGCGAAAAATCGGCCGCTGTTGTTCCCGCTGCCACCGCCGGTGAAGGCGGTCAGCGTGTCGATGGCGGGATCCTGGCGGACGACCTCGGTGAAAGATTTCACCTTTTCTCGCATGGTCGCAAAGGAGACGTCCTGGTCCGCCTGGATGAAGCCCATGATGCGGCCGACGTCTTGCTGCGGGAAGAAACCTTTCGGCGTGTCGATGTAGAGAGTCACGCTTACGACCATGGTCAGGATGGTCACGCAGAGCATCAGGAACTGGTGGCGAAGAACCCAGCGCAAAGAGAGGTCGTAGGCGCGGAGCAGGCGATCGAAGGCGCGCTCGGCGAAGTGATAGGCGCGGCCGTGTTGGCCGGTGTCGCGGCGTAAGAAGAGCGCGCACATCATCGGCGTGGTGCTGAGCGACACCAGCAGCGAGATCCCCACCGCGACGCTGAGCGTGATTGCAAATTCGCGAAACAACCGGCCGACAATGCCGCCCATCAGGAGCAGCGGGATGAACACGGCCACCAGCGATGTGCTCATGGAGACCACCGTAAAGCCGATCTCGCGCGCGCCCAGCATGGCGGCTGCGAACGGCTTCATGCCTTGCTCCAGGTGACGGGTGATGTTTTCGATGACCACGATCGCGTCGTCCACGACGAAACCCGTGGAGACGGTCAGGGCCATCAGCGAAAGATTGTCGAGGCTGTAGCCGCAGAGGTACATGACGCCGAAAGTGCCGACGAGCGAAAGCGGCACGGCCACGCTAGGGATCAACGTGGCCCAGTAGTTTCGCAGGAAGACGAAGACCACCAGGATGACCAGGACGACGGAGATTACCAGCGTGATTTCTACTTCGCGGATGGACGCACGGATAGTGGTGGTGCGGTCGATGATCACGCTGAGATGAATGGAAGGACTGATGGACGCTTGCAGCTGCGGCATCATGGCTTTCACACGATCGACGGTCTCGATCATATTGGCGCCCGGCTGGCGGAAGATGACCAGCACGATGCCAGGCCCGCCGTTGATGAAGCCTGCGTTGTGAATGTCTTCGAGCGAGTCGGAGACATTGCCAATGTCCGAAAGGCGAACGGGCGAACCGTTGTGCCAGGTGACGATGAGCGGGCTGTATTCGTGGGCCTTGAAAAGTTGATCGCTGTCGCTGACACCCCACGCATGTTCGAGGTTGCTTAGCTGTCCCTTGGGTCGATTCGAGTTCGCGGAACTTAAGACGCTGCGAATATTTTCCAGGCTGATGCCGTAGTTGTTGATCAGGCCGGGATTCACCTGCACGCGAACCGCGGGGCGCGCGCCGCCACCGACGAAGATCTCTCCAATGCCCGAAACCTGCCGGAGTTTCTGGGCGATCACGGAATCGGCGGCGTCGTAGATTTCGGGGAGCTCGATGTTATCGGAGGTCATCGCCAACAACATGATCGGCGAGTCGGCGGGATTGACCTTCCAGTAGCCGGGCTGGCCGGGAAGATCGGCGGGAAGCTGGCCGCGTGCGGCGTTGATGGCGGCCTGGACGTCGCGAGCCGCGGCGTCGATGTTGCGATTGAGGTCGAACTGGAGAGTGATGTTGGTATTGCCGAGCTGGCTGGTGGACACCATCTGGGTGACGCTGGCGATGCGGCTGAACTGGTGCTCGAGCGGCGTGGCCACCGCGGAGGCCATCGTTTCGGGACTGGCGCCGGGCAGATTGGCGTAGACGTTGATGGTCGGAAAATCGACCTGCGGCAGCGGCGCCACCGGAAGAAACTGGAAGGCAACGATTCCAGCCAGCAGGATCGCCAGGGAAATGAGAGAGGTCGCGACCGGGCGCCGGATGAAAGGAGCGGAGAAGTTGGAGGTGAAATTCACGGGTGCCTAGTCCGATTGCGCCGGCTGCTCTAACTGGTTGGTGATGTGGAATCGCTGGCGTGCGCGCCGCGCCAGCGAATCAAACGCCAGATAAACCACCGGCGTGGTGTACAGCGTGAGCAACTGGCTCAGCAGTAGTCCGCCAACGATGGTGATACCTAACGGACGCCGCAGCTCCGAGCCAACACCGCTGCCGAGCGCCAGCGGCAATCCGCCGAGCAACGCCGCCATGGTCGTCATCATGATCGGGCGGAAACGCAGAAGACACGCTTCGTAGATGGCCTCGAGCGGCGTCCTGCCGTCCTTGCGTTCGGCTTCGAGAGCGAAGTCGATCATCATGATGGCGTTTTTCTTGACGATGCCGATCAGCAGGATGATTCCGATGAGCGCGATGACGCTGAATTCCGTGCGACACAGCAAAAGTGCGAGGATGGCGCCGACTCCCGCGGACGGCAGCGTGGAAATGATCGTGATCGGGTGAATGTAACTTTCGTACAGCACGCCGAGGACTATATATACGGTGATGATTGCCGCGAGAATGAGAATTGGTTCATTGGCCAGCGAGTTTAAGAAGGCCGCGGCGGTGCCTTGAAAGGTCGCTTGAATGCTGGCCGGCAAGCCGATTTGTTCCTTGGCTTTGTTGATGGCGTTGACGGCGTCTCCCAACGAGGCGCCCGGCGCGAGGTTGAACGAGAGCGTCACGACAGGAAATTGCCCCTGGTGATTGATCGCCAGTGAAGTAGCTCCCGGCTCGAAGTGCGTAAAGGCGCTTAGCGGCACTTGCTGGCCCGACGAAGAGTGCACGTAAATATTTTTCAGCTGGTCGGGATTCTGCTGGAATTGCGGGTTCACTTCCAACACCACGTGGTACTGATTTAATTGCGTGAACATCGTGGAGACTTGGCGCTGCCCGAAGGCGTCGTACAGCGTGTTGTCAATCGTCGCCGGAAGAATGCCTAGGCGAGAGGCCGTGTCGCGATCGATCGTCAGCGTTGCGAGCAATCCTTGATTCAACTGGTCGCTGGCAACGTCGCGCAATTCCGGAAGCTGTTGCAGCTTTTCAATAAATTTTGGCGTCCAGAACGCGAGCTCTTTCGGGTCCACGTCCTCGAGGCTGTACTGGAATTCGGTGCGGCTCACGCGATCTTCGACGGTCAGGTCCTGCACTGGTTGCATGAATAGCAGGATGCCGTCCACTTTCCCGAGTTGTGGCTGCAAGCGGCGAATGACGTCGGAGGCCGACACCCCGCGTTGCTTCAGAGGTTTGAGATTGATCTGGATTCGTCCGCTGTTGATGGTGGCGTTTGTGCCGTCGATGCCGATGAACGACGACAAGCTCTCGACCGCGGGATCTTTCAGGATGACGCCGGCAAGTTCCTGTTGCCGCCGCGCCATCGCAGCGAACGAAATATTCTGCGCGCCTTCGGAAACACCGAGAATGACTCCGGTGTCCTGCACGGGGAAAAAGCCCTTCGGCACGTAGATATATAAAAGGATTGTGCCGACCAGGGTGGCGACGGTGACCAGCAACGTGGTGGTGCGATAACGCAAGACGAATTGCAGCGTCCGCCCATAGAAAGCGATCACCGAATTGAAGCCGCGTTCCGAGATGCGATAGAACCACCCCTGTTCGCTCTCCTTCTGGTGCCTCAACAGCTTCGCCGACATCATCGGCGTAAGCGTCAGCGAAACGAAAGCCGATACGATGATGGTTACCGCGAGCGTAATCGCAAATTCACGAAATAGTCGTCCGACGATGTCGCCCATGAACAACAACGGGATCAACACGGCGATCAACGACACGGTCAGCGACAGAATCGTAAAGCCGATCTGCTCCGACCCCTTCAGCGCGGCCTGAAGCGGCGATTCGCCTTCCTCGATGAAGCGACTGATATTTTCGATCATCACAATGGCGTCATCGACGACGAAACCCGTCGAGATGGTGAGCGCCATCAGCGAAAGATTGTTCAAGCTGTAGCCCAGCAGATACATCACGCCGAACGTGCCGACGATGGACAGCGGCACCGCCATAGCCGGAATGATCGTGGCCCGCGCGCTGCGCAAAAACAAAAAAATCACCATGACCACCAGCGCGATGGTCAGCACCAGTGAAAACTGCACATCGTCCACCGACGCGCGAATGGTGGTGGTGCGGTCGGTGAGAATTTGCACCTGCACGGCGTTCGGGAGCGACGCTTGCAGCTGCGGCAGCAACTTCTTGACGCGATCGACAACCGCGATGATGTTGGCGCCGGGCTGGCGCTGGATGTTCAGGATGACCGCGGGATGCTCGTTCGCCCAGGCTGCCTGCTTCACGTTTTCGGCGCCGTCAAAAACGGTGGCGACGTCGCTCAGCCGCACCGGCGCTCCGTTGCGATAGGCGATGATCAGGGGACGGTAGCCGTCACTGGTCAGGAGCTGATCGTTCGCCCCAATCGTGAACGCCTGGTGCGGGCCGTCGAAATTGCCCTTGGCCTGGTCTACGTTCGCTTGGCCCAGCGCCGTGCGCAGATCTTCGAGACTCAATCCGTACGCGGCCAGCGCCGTCGGGTTAGCCTGAATTCTCACGGCAGGCCGCTGCCCGCCGCCGATGCTCACTAGACCAACGCCCGGTAGCTGAGAAATTTTCTGCGATAGCGTCGTCTCCGCGAGGTCCTCGATTTTCGACAACGGCAGGCTCGACGAAGTCAGCGCCAGCGTCAGAATCGGAGAGTCAGCAGGATTGATCTTGCTATAGATCGGGGGATTCGGAAGATCGCCGGGGAGCAGGTTGGACGCCGCATTGATGGCCGCTTGCACTTCCTGCTCGGCCACATCGATGTTCAGATCGAGAACGAACTGCAACGTGACGATCGAGCTCCCGAAGGAGCTCGTTGACGTCATCTGATTCAGTCCCGGAATCTGGCCGAACTGCCGCTCCAAAGGAGCCGTGACCGACGAGGTCATCACCTCGGGGCTGGCGCCGGGATAAAACGTCAAAACCTGGATCGTCGGATAGTCGACCTGCGGTAGCGCCGAGATCGGCAGTTGCTTGTAGGCCACGAAGCCTACCAGCAGAATCCCCACCATCAGCAAAGTAGTCGCGACTGGCCGCAGAATAAACGGCCGTGAAGGACTCATTGCCCCGGGCCTTTGTGCGCGGCGGATGACGCTGGATTCTCTTGAGAAGGTTGATTCGGAGCCGTCGACGGATCCGTATCTTGCGATTGTTGCCCTTGTGAATTCGGCGCGCCAGGCAGCGCATTGTGCGCTTCGATCTTGCTTCCGTCTTGCAGCTTGTCTTGCCCGTCCACGACCACGCTATCGCCGGGCTGGACCCCGTTCGTGATTCCCACGGAATTCCCCGACGACAGCGCAACCGAAACGGGCCGAATCTTTACCGTGCTGTTGTTCTCGGCCAGGTAAACGTAAGTGCCTTGTGGCCCGCGCTGGATCGCCGTGGTTGGAACGATGGTGACGTTGTGTTTGGTATCCACCAGCAGGTGAATATTCACGAACTGATTTGGGAACAGAATGTTTTTGTCATTATCAAACTGAGCCTTCAGTTTGTATGTCCCGGTAGTCGTGTCGATCTGATTGTCAATGGTGAGCAGCTTGCCTGTAGCGATTTTGGTCGAGTCATCGCGGTCGTAGGCTTCGACGGGAAGCTGTTTGCCCTGCAGTTTGCCCAAGACCTGTGACAATTGATCCTGCGGCAGGCTGAAAATCACCGCGATGGGTTGAAGTTGCGTGATCACCAGCAGGCCGGTGGTGTCGGTGGCATGCACGATGTTTCCCATGTCCACCAGCCGGAGTCCCACCCTGCCCGTAATTGGCGCCGTGATATGCGAATACGTGATCAGCAGCTTGGCGTTGTCGATGGTGGCTTCGTCCGCCTTGATCGCGCCCAGATACTGCCCGACTTGCGCTTGCTGCGTGTCGACCTGCTGCTTCGGAACCACGCCTTCCTTATACAGAAGCTGGTAGCGGTCGTAGTCCACCTTCACGTCTTGCAATTGCGCCTGGTCTTTGGCCAGCTGCCCTTCCGCCTGCTCCAGCTGCACCTGATAAGGACGCGGGTCGATCTCCACCAGCGCGTCGCCCTGGTGAACGGTCTGACCCTCTGTAAAGTTGATCTTTACAATTTGCCCGTCCACGCGGCTGCGTACTGTAACCGTGTTGAAGGCCGTTACCGTGCCGAGCCCGTTCAAATAAACAGGCAGGTCGCCCCGGTGCGCCGTGGCGACCACGACCGGGACGATCTGTGGCGCTCCCGAACCTTGCTGCGGCCCGCCCGGAGCTCCGCCGGGACTTTGCGCCTCGGTGCTGCCCTTCGATCGGATATACCAAAGCCCCAGCGCCACAACGACCACCAGCGCGACAATCCAGAGCCACCGCCGGCCTCCGACGTCAGGAGCTCGCCCGGAATCTGCCGCGTGCGTGTAAGGCTCCGGCAACTCCGTCGATTTCAAATGACCCATTCCTTCTCTCCTGTCATAGTGGCAAGCGTGCGACCAAGCCGGTCGCCGGCAAGAACTTTGCGCGTGATCTCGAGTGGTTTAAGGCCGCAGAAACACCCGAACAAGTCGTAGCGGGAACCGGCCGGGCCTCTGCTAAATAGACGGTCCTTCCCCTGGAAAGGTTACCACACCCATTTGCAGACGCCGGCCATTCAAAACCGTGTCATTACGCTTCGGAGCCGCCGTGGGGCGCACTCGAAAATTCATATTTTGCCGCATGCGAGATCGGCGAAGATTTCGTACACTGGCACCCGCCAAATCGGGCGGCGGTGTTCGGGAATTCATCCTGGGTTAAGAATCGCTGGCAGAGAATCCACTTAAGGGGCAAGCGAGAACATGTTTAAAGCGCTGATCGTCGGCATCATACTCGGGGCAGCTTTGGCTCTGGGGGGGCTCTGGCTCTACTTTTCCTCTGGACGTGCCCCGGTTGCGGTTACTGACCCCCCTTTGCCGTTTGAAAGGAAGCTCGCTCACGCCTCCTTGGATGCGCACCTCGACCGCCAGCAGCATACCGATCCGGCCGTGCCCGCCGACGAAACCAATTTCCTGGCTGGCGCCGAGGTCTACAAGCAGAACTGTGCCGTCTGCCACGGCTTGCCCGGCGCAGCGCCCACCAACATTTCCCAGGGCATGTACCCGAAGCCTCCCGAACTCTTTAAAGGCACCGGCGTAACTGACGATCCCGCCTGGGAAACGTATTGGAAGGCCGCGCACGGCATCCGCCTCACCGGCATGCCCGGCTTCCAAACGCGCCTGACCGAAACCCAGCTATGGCAAGTGGCCCAGCTACTAGCCAACGCTGACAAAATCTCGCCGGCCGTGAAATCCGCCATGACGGCACCACCCGCGATCTCTATGGCGCCCCCGCCTTCCGTTACTGTGGTGCCGACCAAATAACAGCGGAGCGTTCGATTGAATTCCGGGATAGGGGCCGGGCTTGCTCCGCCCGCGCTGCCCGCGCCAAGAATGTTCCGCACGCGCTCGGACGTTGCCCGCAAAGCTGTTCGCACTGTTGCCGGTCAGGGATCTTTCAATCCTGCACCGGCGTCAACTTATCCGCATTCCGCAACTCCGGAAACAGCCACGCCCACCACGCCGTTACCAAAAGCGTCCCAATCCCGCCTAAAACCACGGCCGGCACGGTCCCAAACAAATCCGCGGTCAACCCAGACTCAAATTGGCCCAACTCGTTCGACGCCCCGATAAAAACCATGTCCACCGCGTTCACTCGGCCACGCATCTCGTCCGGCGTGGCAATCTGGATCAAGGTGCCCCGCACGATCACGCTCACCATGTCGGTGGCGCCCACCAATACGAGGGCGATCAGCGAAAGCGTCAGACTCCGCGAAACTCCAAACAAAATTGTGAACACGCCGAAACCCGCCACGCACCACAACATCTTCGCTCCCACCCGGCCGCGAATGGGCTTGTGAGCCAAATAGACCGCCATTGCCGCCGCTCCCACCCCCGGCGCACTGCGCAAAATGCCCAGTCCCCACGGCCCGGTCATCAGGATTTCCCGCGCGTAAACCGGCAGGAGCGCCACCGCTCCGCCGAGAAGCACCGCGAACAGGTCCAGGGAGATCGACCCAAGAATCAATTTTGCCCGCCAGATGTAATGCAAGCCGGCGAGGACATTCTTCACATTGATCGGCTCGCGAGACCGCGCTTTCGACTCCACTTTGATCTGGAACGCGCAGAACGTCGCCACCATCGCCGCACACGCCGCCAGCGCGTAGACTGCCGCCGGTCCGCGAGCTACGGCATAAACGACTCCGCCAATGGACGGACCCAGGATGGTCGCCGCCTGGAACACGCTGGACGCCCAGGCCACCGCGTTGGGAAAGTGCTCTTCGGGAACCAATTGCGGCAGCAGCGCCCGGCTCACCGGCCCGTTGAACGCGCGCACAACTCCGATCAGAATCAAAACCGCATAGATGGGATACACCGAATGCACTTGCCGCAGCGCCGCAAAGAGCAGTAACGCTGAACACCCGCCGAACGCCGCGTAACACCCGACGACCAGACGCCGCCGGTCATACCGATCTGCGACATGCCCGGTAACCAGGAACAACAAAACGCCCGGCAAAAATTGCGCCAGCCCAACCAGTCCCAAATCGAGCGGGCGCTTGGTGATTTCATACACCTGCCAGCCGACCGCCACCGACTGCATCTCGGTCGCCAGCACGATGGAAAATCGCGCTACCTGGTAGAGTCCAAAGCTGGGGTAGGTGAAGGCGACGCGCCCTGCGGCGATAGAGGTCTCAGGAGCAGCCATCGCCCCTACTTTGCCACAAATCTAAAAATCCCACGAATTCCCCGCCGGTTCGCGCAAAATCGCTCTAGAATCACAAACAAAATGAAACGCCAGCCGCCCGCAAAAGTCTTCCCACTTTTCCTGAAACTCGAAAACCGCCCGTGCCTGGTGGTCGGCGCGGGCAACATCGCCGAATCGAAGATCGCGGGCCTCCTCGAAGCCGACGCCAACCTCCGCGTCGTAGCTCCCGAGGCCACGCCGCAGGTGCAAGCCTGGGCGCAAGCAGGAAAACTCGGCTGGAGCAGGCGTCCCTTCCAGCCCGGCGACCTGCAAGGAATGTTCCTGGTCGTCGCGGCGACCTCTTCGACACCAGTGCACGAGCAAATCTTCGCGGAAGCCCAGCGCCTCGGCGTCTTGTGCAACGTCGTGGACGTGCCGCATCTTTGCGACTTCTACTATCCCGCGGTGGTGCGGCGCGGCTCGCTGCAGATCGCGATTTCGACCGCGGGCGAAAGTCCCGCGCTAGCGCAGCGGCTGCGCAAGGAACTGGAGCTCCAGTTCGGTCCGGAATACGAAGCGTGGATCGCTGCCCTTGGCGAAGCCAGGGCAGAAATCGCGACGAAAAACATGAGCCCCGAAGACCGCAAGGAGCTACTGCATAATCTGGCCAGCGAGGAATTCTTCCAGGCATTTCGCGATCGCATCAAGAAGGCGTAGGGCGAGGCAGTTTGAGCGCACCGATCCGATCGCGACGATCAACCTCGACTTCGATCATTCTGAATTGCGATCAGGAAAATGAAGACTAGGCTGGCGCGGCTTTGGCTTGCGCACGTTTAATCTCTTCGCTCAGGATGATGGCCTCGGCCACTTCCCGCATCGACAATCGACGCTGGCGGCTTTGCTTCTGCAGCATCAAATAAGCTTCTTCCTCGGTGATCCGCAAATCGCGTTGCAGAATGCCCTTGCCGCGCTCGATGATCTTTCGCGACTCGAGTTCTTCTGAAAGCTGCGAGTTCGCTTCTTCCAGCCGCGCCATCTCCACTTCGGCGCCGACCAGAAAGCCAATCGTGGAAATCAGCTGGATTTCAGCCTCCGTGTGGGTATGCGGCTGGCGGTGCTGCAAGTTGATGACGCCAACGAGTTTATTGCGGCAAAGGATCGGCACGGAGAGAAATGCCTCGTAGCGGTCTTCGGGCAACTCATTGAATGACTGGAACCGCGAATCCTGGAACGCGTTCGATGCTACCGCCACGGGCTGCCGGTGCTCCGCCACCCATCCGGTGATTCCCTGCCCGACGGGCAACTTCAATCGATCGACTACTTCAGGATGGGGATTTTTCGACGCTCGCAGGACAAGCTGTTTATTGTGAAGCACATACACAAAGCAGGAGTCGCACTTCACCACAGCCGCGACAAAATCCACAATCTTGGCCAGGACTTCGTGCAGGGGATCAGCAGCGGCCATTCTGCTGCCAATCTGATGGAGAAACCCGATCGCCGGATCTTCCACGCGCAAGAGCCCCTCGTCCACAAAGCCAAAGTAACCGCCCTCCCCCAACGGGTCAAACGCAAAGAATCGTTTCGAGCGAACACTTATGGCGATTGCCAATGGCCAAGGCTGAATTGATCTTGGCCCGACCTTCGTTCTTCGTTGGCGTTCACGATCTTCGCAGGGTTAGTAGCGGACGGCCACTGTGCTCAAACTCGGAGACGCGAACGGCGTTGGCAATGATTACGCGGGCGGCGGTATCAGTAGGATAGTCGCAATTCTCGAGGAGCACGATTTTTGGTGGATGGCCCAGTGCGTCGGCGAGGGTTACAAAATCGCGGTCGGCGGTGACGATCGTAAAACCGTTTTGTTTTGCATATTCCCAGATTCCGCGGTCGGGCGTGCCGCTACTGAGTCCAGCGCGTGTGGCATGTACTGAAGCTGGGAAGAGACTCCTGACGGCTTCGACCAGGCGGAAGGAAAGATTTTCATCGAAGAGCAGCTTCATCGAACCTAACGGCCGACGGCGCCATCTTTCAACGTCGAGGCCCACTGGAGAGCCGCGAGGATATCTTCTTCGCTAAGTTCGGGATAGTCGTGGATGATCTGTGCGTGAGAGGCGCCCGTTCCCAGCCACTTGAGAATGTCCCACACGGTGATACGCAGGTCGCGTATGCAGGGCTGTCCAGAACGCAAGCCCGGCGTGATTGTGATCCGCGAGAGTAGGCTGTCCACGGCGTGTTCTCCGGTACTCCTCGTATTATGGCATGAACAAGCGCGCCGGTAGAATTGGACTGGCACCCTACTGGGCAAAAGCTGTCGCTTAACATCCTCTCACCTCGCTCGCCCTTTCTCGCTACTCACTGCCCTACTGACAATCTTCGCGAACGCTTGATTGGCGGGAGACCTTACGGAAACACCTGTACGAATGGGCAGGTATTTGACTTCACACATCGTTAAATTCAGATGTTCCTCGCGGTTCAAACCTCTTCAAAATTAATTCAATTCAGGGGAAGCGTTTCCTTCCTGCAAGAGGTGCGACGATGATCGGGGCCCGCCTGGTTGCGTTAGGCTGTCTAACCCTTACCACTCTGCCGCTAGCGACTTTCGGACAAGCACGCGTGGACAAAAGTGGCGCGGCGCCGGCCGAAAGCCCAGCTCCAACAGTTTCGGTCCACGAGCTGCAGATTCCAGAGAAAGCGCGCGAAGCTTACAACAAAGGAATACAGCGGTTTGCGCAGAAAGACTGGGCCGGCAGCATCGTCGAGTTTCAGCGGGCGACTGCGGCCTATCACGATTTCTACGAGGCATATTACAAAATAGGCCTTGCGAATCTCGAGCTAAGGCTTAGCGAAGGCGCGGAGGCCGCCTTTCGCAAGTCCATGGAACTGAGCGAGGGCCACTTTGCTCCGGCTTTGTTCGGCCTGGGTCTGACGCTTGGAAACGACAGACAGTTCGACGATGCGCTGGCCTTCATACGGACGGGCCTGCGTCTGGATCCCACCAGCGCGCGCGGCAATTTCACGCTGGCTTGGGTGTTGTATACGGCGGACCGCGTGGCGGAGGCCGAGAAGAGCGCTCGCCAGGCGGTGCTCTACAACCCGGATTTCGCGATGGCGCATTTGCTGCTGGCGCAGATCCACCGGCGGCAGAACAATGCGGCCGCCATGGTCGAGGATCTGAATGCGTACTTGAGGCTCGAGCCGGATGGTCCACGAAGTGCCGGAGTGAAAGCTGTCAGGGATGAAGCGACGCGGGCTCTGGATCGGGACCCAGAGAGCGTAGAAACGGTCGCGGCCGCCGGCCAGCAGTGAATTGGGTAGCACAGGCAGGAGCGCCTGTGCTACTTCGGGGGGCTCAGCTTCCACACGATCTGCCGGAACATCCCGAGCCAGAACTTAGCGTCATCCGCAGTGAGGTTATGCCGGCGCATCAGGCGTCGCAGTTTTTCTTCGGTCGGCGGCGCGGAACGCGCCTTGAGGGATCCGCTGGCGTGCAACGCCTCGAGCAGCAGTGCCGCAACGCGGTCGATATCGCCGGCGGTTGCCGGATCGGATTTCTCCTGCGGCGTCGCGATTTTGGAGTTGCGCGCAAGCTCGTACAAGCACACCGCCACGGCCTGACCCAAATTCATGGAACGGTGCTCTTCGCGCGTAGGAATACGCAGCAACCAGTTGCAATGACTGAGGTCCTCGTTCGAGAGCCCGAATTTCTCCGATCCAAATAAAATCGCCACACGGCTGGACGCGAGGCGCTTGCGGATCACCGGCGCGCCATCTTCGAGTCGTTTCACCGGATGGCGCACTTCCCTCCGTCCCACCGCCGTTGTGCCCACGACCAGCGTGCAATCTGCAATCGCCTCCCCGACCGTCTTGAATTCCTGCGCGCGGGCCAGGAGTTCCAGGGCGCCTACGGCAGAACGGGCTTCACGGAAAGATGGCTCATAAGGATTCACGACCGCCAAATTAAAGAAGCCGAAGTTGCTCATGGCGCGAGCAGCCGCGCCGATGTTAAGGGCGTTTCGTGTCGCCACGAGTACAACGCGCAGATGGTCGAATTCGGGTTGCGGTACCAAGGGTTGTCATTCTACAGCAGGCGCGCAGTGGGGTTGTTGGAGGGAAAGATGCGGTCTGGAGGAACGCGACAGCGACACGCTGAAGAGGTATCTATGCTGGCGTTCGCAGGCCGGCATGGCGCAGCCGGTACTTGCGCACGTCCGCTTCAATGTACCCAAGGAGTTGCAAGGTGATCAGCAGCCGGCGAACAGCGGCCCGAGAGAGCGCCGTGTGGCGAGAGATTTCGGCAATCGTGAGACCGTCGGGATGTCCCTCCAGGAATTCGATCACGCGGAGACCCCGAGCCAGCGAAAGCACAAAATCAGGGTTGCCCTCATGTGCCGAAAACTCACTGCCCCAGCGCGTGCGGAAAGGCGAAAGGGCGGCGGTGGTGCTCTCTTCGACGATCGTTTCAGTGGACATGGCTCACTCGCTAGAACTGTTTCGTTGCTGCGCGAGCATACCGCGAGAGTGACGGAGTCTAGGCTGAATCTTTTCGATGGAAAGAATGGAGAAAAGTTGGGGTCGCGGCCGCCAGCTTACCGCCGGGGCGCGCGGGTCACGCGATACCTGCCAGGCCATTCCGGATGGCGTACTTCACCAGATCGGCAGTCTTATGAACTCGAAGAGTTTTCATGATGTTTCCGCGATGAGCTGCCACTGTGTTAATGCTAAGGCCCAGTTGGGCCGCGATTTGTTTGTTTGATTTCCCTTCGGCGATGAGTTGCACAATCTCCAGCTCGCGCGCACTCAAGGTGCGTTCGGGCGGGACTTTGGTTTCGAGCTGTTGCATGATCGCCGCTGGAAAAACGAGGTCGCCGGCGACGACCCGGCGAATCGCGGAGACCAAGTGGATGTCCTCGGCATTTTTCACGATGTATCCTCGAGCTCCAACGCGGAGCGCCTGGGCGATATGACCGTCATCCGCATGCATGCTCACCATGAGGACGGCGGTCCGAGGAGACGAGGCAATCATGCGCTGGGCTGCAAGCAAACCGTTGATTCCAGGGAGTGAGCAGTCCATCAGAGCGACGGTCGGCGCAAGTTCACGAGCCATCTGTATCGCGTGGGTACCGTCGCCGGTTTCGCCGATCACGACCAGGTCGTCTTCGTCTTCGATGATGCGGCGGAAGCCGGCGCGGACTAGTTTGTGATCGTCGACGAGGAGAACGGTGATTTTCTTCAGCACGCGAACGCTCGCGATTCTGGAATTTGCCGGCGCCAGTTGAAGCGCGCGGGCGTTCGAGTTGAGACGCGCCGTGCCAAGCCGCATTCGTCGCTGAGGATTGCTGCACCGGGAGAAGTAATGGGGGCCGTCAAAGCGAATGTTTCCTTAGAATAGATAACCCGCGACCTGCTCAGCGACATTGCGGGTTTTGTCGCGGAGCACACCTCGATCCAACGAATCGGAGTTGGAAGTAATCCGCACGGTGAAAGCGCGTCCCCGCACGCGGCTCACTACCTGCTCGGAAACCTGGTTCTTCTTGCCATCGAATCCACAAGCGACGGCCTCATTGCCTATCGCTTTCAGAGGAGCGGCGTGCGGGCCGCAGCGTGCGAGATACGATGCGAAGGAGTCGGGTGGCCCGGTTATCGTTTCCACTTCAATGCGCAGGGTCATCACCAGCGAACCCTGATGGCGGACAAATTCGCAAGTGGCGTCGTTTTTCTCGGTGTTGGAGTAATTGGCGTCGGTCTTGTCTTTGATCGCGAAAGTGACCGTCGATGTGACGCTCCCGTCCAAAAAGCCGGCAGCGGTCTCCTGGTTCAGCCACGGGCAGGTTTCCTTTGCTTCGGCGGCTGCGGCAAGCCCAAACAGAAGAGACCAGAACGCGAACAGAAGGAGCAGACGCGTCCAGATCGCGGAGATATTGCGTGGCCTTCGGTTGGGTCTGGCAGGTGCAGGCTGCGGACCGAAGGATGAATACCATTTGTGTCTAAACCCCGCCCTCTGAAGGACGTGGCCACAGGTCGCGGAAGTTGGGTTGCGTGACGTGAAAGGCATTACTTTTTCTCACCAGCCTTGGTGTCCTCTGGCTTAGCACTTTGTGACTTACTGGCCGCAGGCTTACCGTCCGCGGCCTTGCCGTTCGACTTACTGGCGACGGGCTTGCCGTTCGCCGGCGTACCGCCTTGCGGCTGACCCGCCGAAAATTCCGGGGACATATCGCTGTGGATGTGCCACGGGACGCTCTCCGTGGAGATTTCGGGATGCTTCAGCAGAAAGTCCAGGGAGTAGGACGGCGCGCCGGGATCGAACTTCTTGGTCGCGAACTGTGCGGATTGCTCGGCTGCTTTTTCCGGCATGCCCAGACGGGCGTAGAGAATTGAAAGGTTGTAGTGCGCGGTGACGTCGTCTGGATCGATGGCCTGCAACGCTTCAAACTGTTGCACGGCTTCTTCCGCCTTGCCTTCGCGATAGTAGGACTTTCCGAGTTCGCGGCGGGCGTCTCGCGACAACGGATATTGCGCGACGACCTTCTGCAAATCGGCGATCTCCGCGTCCGGATGGCCCGAGCGCCGTTCCACCAGCGCCATGTAATAAAGCGCCCGCGCGTTGTCGTTGGCCAGCGACAGCGCCACGTGGAGACTTCCACGAGCGGAGCCGTACTTTTCCCACTCCATTTCGGTGAGACCAATGTTGGTGAAGCCATCCGCATAATCCGGCCGCAGCTCAACCACCTGGTTGAAAGCATCAACTGCCTCGGAATACTGCAGTTGATCGAGGTTGGCGATGCCATAGTTGTTCCAACGCATCCAGTCGGGATTGTCCTGCGGATCGGGTTCCGTCGCCGGGTTGTCCCCAAGGTTGAAAGTGCGCGAGCGCGAAGCGATCTCAATCACGGGATAGGCGGGATGGTCGGTTCCGAAAATGTTATTCAAATAGCTTTGGCGTAAATGCCGGTAGTTGACGCGCGCGGTGACGGTCAGAGGTCCCTTGGCGTTGGGAGGGATCTTGAATTCGTAGCGGACCATGACGGAACGGCCGGCCTGAATGGTGTTGTCGTAGGCGACGGAGTGGATGGTAAACACTTTGTGGTTGTCCACAAAGATGCCATTTTCGTCGACGGGCCGATTGGTAAAGCTGTGCGCGCGGGTGTCCAGCGAACCGTCCGCTTTCAGAAAACCACTGTGGTAAATTTCGGTTCCGTCGTTTTGTTTGACCGTGAACTCCACCCATGGCTCATACAGGTCGCGCACTTCCGGAACCAGCGAGTGGCCGATGTTCTTGTTCTGAATGACGACCATGGTCTGGATCGTGTCGTTCGGCTTCAGGGTAAACGGTTCGGAACCCAACGGGGCGATCATCCCGTCCTGGCCCTGCTTCTTGATGGCGAACAAATCCACGTTCAGGTAGTTGCCGGTTTGCAGGAACTCGACGGTCTTCTTCAGTTGCTCGTCGAAACCGTAGTAGTACGGGACCGCCGTGTTGCCCGCCGCCCAGCGGTGCGATGCGAACGTGCCATTCTTCGCGCCGTACTCCGTCATCGTCGGAGCGGAGCGCTTCATGTGGCAATTCTGGCAGGTGGTGAAATCAGCCGAATAGAAGGTGAGCGGATTGCGCTTCGAGAACTTGGAGTTATGCCACTCGTCGTACACCGTGAATGCGCGAACGAATTTGTAGTCGTTCAAGGGTTCCGGGAGGTTGGCTTTATGGCACGCGGCGCAGAACTCCGGTGTGCGGTAAAAATCCTTCATCACCGCTTTCGAGTGCCGCTCCGGATGACTCATGATCTGCTCGTAAGGAACTTCGCCGGGAATCGGGTTCCCGTTTTCATCGACCATTACCGAGGGAACGCCCAGTATGAAGCCGCCATTTCCCACCGTCGGTTGTAGCTTCTGGACCGCATGGCAGGTCAAGCAGGTGAGCCCGTCCTGGTCGAATCCGCGGTCGACTTTCGAATCCTGAGTGAGTCCGCCGGACACTACCGCAATAGGATTGTGGCAACTTTCGCAGTGGCGGGTGAACTCAATGCCCTTGGTGCGCCGAAGGATGTTGACGCTGGTCCGGTAAAACGGCGTTCGAAACGAGTTGGAGTGCAGCGCCTGGCGCCAGTGGCTGTACGCCTGCGCGTGACACGCGGCGCAATATGTTGCCTTTGGGAAGGCTCCCGGCTGGATAAAGTCATTGCCTTCGATAGCGGCGTTGCCCGGCGTTGAAATATTGTTGGGGCCGAAACGGAAGTCATAGCTTTCGCGAATCTTGTCGGCGTAGGCTTTGCGGTCGCTCTCCTGCTGTGCCTGTGACTGGACCGGGTACTGCGGTTGTAACTGTGCCTTCGACTCTTCTTGCGACTGAGCGAGCGAGGTCCTCAACACGGGGCAGAAGATCCCCAACAAGACGACCGTTGCAACGGCGACGCGCCCAGATTGCAATTTCACAAGCACCTCCCTCGCGGTCCAAGTCGTCGTTCACCTCTAGACGCCCCCCGTCCGCGACTCATGAAGCCTTCACCGGCAGCGTTTGGTTCAATTCGCACCATGGCTGGCGATCTTCTGCTGCGCCGCATTCCGCGCAATTGCGTCGTAAACGCTGGGCACTACACCCTTGCCTTCTTCGATCGCGAAAATCCGGTCGACCGACGGCAGCGACACCTTCTCGACAAATCCGCTCGGCCAGCGAACCTCGACCGCGCTCACGACGGTGGCGTCTCCTAAACCAAAATGAAGGCGTTGGTCGTTCGAGGACTCGTAACTTCCGCCGCTCATGACATCACCGCGCTGTTTAATGCCGCCTGCGGTGAGGTACACGGTCGCGCCGATGGCATCCCGTGGACTCTTTGGCCCGCCGATCAACTGCAACCCGACCCAATGATGCTTGTCCGGATTCACGTTCCGCATCAGCGCCGGCACATGGTCCAGGCAGTTGATGACCACATCGATCTTGCCGTCATTGAATAGATCACCGAAGCCCGCTCCGCGGCCCGGAATGACCGCGGCAAGACCAGTGCCCTCCACCGCGGGAACGACCTCGAACTTGTCCCCTTTTTTCAGGTTGTGAAACAAGAAAGGACGCTGCGCGAAGGAGGTTCCGAAGTTGTGCTGATCCACTTGCGGATAAACGTGTCCATTGACGGCGAAAATATCCTTCCAGCCGTCGTTGTCGTAGTCGATGAATTCGGTGCTCCAGGTGAGAAAAGGGTAAGTGAATTGAGCCATGCCTATTTCCGGGGCAATTTCGGTGTAATAGGCGTTGCCCCCGTTACGGAAAAGCGGCTTGTAGTCGTCCGAGAACGTGCCGGTGTAAAGATCCAGCAAACCGTTGTTGCGATAATCGCCGATGGCCATGCCCATGTTGGCTACTTCCTGGCCGTCCTGATTCAAGGCAAAACCCGAAGAGAAACTGGCGTCCTTAAAGGTGCCGTCTCCCTTGTTGAGGTAAAGATAGTTGGGAGTGGAATCGTTCGAGACCAGCAGGTCTACCTTGCCATCATTGTTGACGTCGACGAAAACGGATGTGAAGCCATAGTAGTGTTTCTTGTCGGATACGCCGGCCTTCTCGCTGACATCGGTGAATGTCCCGTCGCCGTTGTTGTGGAACAGGTGATCGGGCTCACCTTTCAGGCCGCGAGGCCCGCACATGACGCCAATCCCCCGAAATTGACAGAAGTTGACGGCGTGCTCCGCTGAATTGGGTATCGGCGGAAGATTGTCCATGTCCCAGTGAATGTATCCGGGCACGAAAAGGTCCAGCTTGCCGTCGCCGTCGTAGTCACCAAACGTGGCTCCCGTGGACCAATTTCCCAGTTGGACGCCCGCGGCTTCCGCGACGTCGGTAAAGGTACCGTCATGGTTGTTGTGGTAAAGGCGGTTCTTCCCGAAGTTGGAGACGTAAATGTCCGGCCAGCCGTCGTTGTCGTAATCGCCGACTGCGACTCCGAAACCCCACCGATCGTTGGTGACGCCCGCCGCGGCAGCCACATTGGTGAACGTTCCATCGTGGTTGTTGTGAAACAGCGCCGCGTGTGGGGCTTCCGCCTTGCCGTTGAGGGCCTCGACGGTCGAACCGTTGACCATATAAATGTCCAGCCAGCCATCGTTGTCATAGTCCAGGAGCGCGACGCCCGAGCCGATCGTTTCGATGATGTAGTTCTTGGCCGGAGTGCCCATGGTGTGACGCCAGGAGGTCAATCCCGCTTTTTCGGCGATCTCCTGGAATGGGATCGGGCCCTCTTTGACGAAGCCGCCCGCGGTGATCGGGCGTTTCTCGGAGTCCAGAACAGGAGCGAATACACCTGCGGTGGCCGAACCCCCTTGCGGAGCGTCCGGGGATCCTTTCGCGCCATAAACCGCCTGGCCCGCGGCATCCTGAGCTCGAACTTCCAAAACGCCGACCGGCCCCCCGGTCTGCATCAGGCCACACCAGCAAGCAAACAAGAATAAAGTTTTACGCATAATTGAAAACTGCTTCCGCCCTGGGAACCATTCCCCAATTCCTACGCCGTTTTCACTCACGACGTAGACCACTCCGTCGCCGACCGATCCACACTGAGAAGTCACGCAGATCTTAGAGACGGCGGGGGCATTGCACCATAATGGAAAGCCGTTAACCTAAAAGGACTAACGATGGGGGCTGGAGGTCGATGCGACGAGATTTGGGAACGCGCTGACTCTAGCTCGGCGGCGGCGCTGCGCCTTTGGCTGCGGAGAGCAACCCGGCGGCTCGCAGAAGACTGCGGGTCCAATCGGCACGCGCGATGGCCGCGCCCACGAGAGCGCCTAAGGTATTGGTGATGATATCGGTTGTACCGGAAACTCGGCCAGGGATGTAGGCCTGCAGCACTTCGATGACGAAACTGAGAACGCCTCCAATCATAGTTGCGTACAGGATCGCCAGCGAGCGGGGGCGCGTAAACGAAAAATAGACGCAAAGAATGGCGCCCAGCGGAGTAAATCCCACGATGTTCTCGACGACATCCTCGACATACTGGCGACTCGGGTCGAATTCCTTCACGGCGGAAGTCAGCATGGCTTTGTGGGGAACGTTGAAGCTGCCGGGGATTGCGAGCGTTGGGCCGGAAGGCACGGCGCTGTGAACTTCGCGTCCCTCCCGCTCGTTGAATTCGTAGCGCGCGATGGCGCCGTCGAGATCAGGCGGAGCGGAGGTATTTCCCGAGGTCCACTCGACGTAATGGCGCGAGACTTCCGCCGCGCTTAGTGCTCTCGAATAAATCGCCAACCCGCTGATTTCGCCCAGCCACGGCCGGTAATCCACCGGAGAAGTTCCCATCACAATCTGGCCCGATACCTCGCTCGGCGAGATCGCAAACCGGGGAAAAGACTGCGCCTGCGAGGCGTTGCGGTAGACGACGG
>Ga0187871_10000421_pt1 | contig 40627 bp, 26 predicted proteins | sample June2016WEW_16_1_FD_132988 | JGI IMG/M metagenome (GOLD analysis project Ga0187871, IMG submission 132988) | Peatland microbial communities from SPRUCE experiment site at the Marcell Experimental Forest, Minnesota, USA - June2016WEW_16_10 | ecosystem: Environmental > Terrestrial > Soil >...
CAACGAAATGAACAATCGCGATCTGTTCGGCGAGCTGATGCTGCGTCCCGCCAAGCGTCTTACGCTACGGTCCGATATCCATGGGCTGTGGCTCGCCAATAGCCACGATCTCTGGTATTCCGGCGGCGGAGCCTTTCAGCCGTGGACCTTCGGCTTCAGTGGCCGGCCGTCGAACGGCGCCACCGGATTAGCTACGCTCTACGATATCAGCGCGGACTATCAGATGCTGCGGGCCCTCTCGCTGGGTGTATATTTCGGCTATGCCCGCGGCGGCGCGGTGGTGGAGCATATCTTCCCGGGTGACAGCAACGCCAAGCTTAGTTTTGTGGAGGCGAACTACAAGTTTTAATGCCGAACGCGCGGCGCCAGCCGGTTATCCGGCGTTTCGGCGGCTCCAAAACGCTTGAACAATCCCGTTGGTTTTTGGAGGGCGGCCAATCTTGGCCGCAAGAATTGCCCGCCCTCCAAAAAAACAAATTGACCCACTACCTTGCAGGCCGGTCTCAACCCCATCGAAGCTCTCCGGATGCCTGGCGATGGAATAATCTACGCCTCACCAGAAACCTGCTAACGCGTTGGCTGCCGGGGATGAAAGGTCTTTCGTTCTGCGCACCTACAGGTCCGGAAAGCGTATTTTTTCGTCGCAAGTGTAACCTCGGGCACATGTCCGGCATCAAATCAGATACGCACATCGTAATCCAATGATGAAATCCTTGTCTGCTTTCCTTTTCTTTTCAATAGCTTTGCTTCCTGCCGCCGCGCTTGCGCAGAAAGCTCCTACGGACTATCCCGCCACTTACGCCGGCGGCAGCCTGCCGCTGGACCATCATAAGGTGCGCGCCGCTCTCGGCAAAGATGAAGTTGTTTTCATCCAGGGCGGCCGTCGCATCGCTGTTCCGGTCAAGAGCATCACTGAAATTTCGTGCGGTACCGAAGTGCGCCGCCGAATGGGCGCGTCTGTTCTGTCGGTTGTGCCATTGATGCACCTGGGCGAAAGTGAAGATCACTATATCGGGGTTTCCTGGGCCGGAGCGAATGGAAATACCGCGACCGCGCAAGTCCTCTTGAAATTGAGCCGCGGCGAGTATCGCGACTTTCTGGCGGCGCTCGAACAGTCGACCGGCATTAAGGCGGTGGACACCAATCAAGTGCCGACCGTAGTGCGCTACCGGAGCTGATTTCAGCCTGCCCATTTCCGGCGGATTGACGATAATAGTGTCAGACGATGAAAATCGCCCTGGCCCAAATCAATACCACCGTTGGCGACCTTACCGGCAATGTGGACCGCATGATCCGCAACGCGCGCGAGGCCGCTGCCGCCGGCGCGCATTTGGTGGTGTTTCCCGAACTCTCCGTTACCGGATACCCGCCGCGCGACCTGGTGGAGAAGCCCACCTTCGTGGAACGCTCCGTACAGCAGTTGGAACGTCTGGCGGCGGAAACCGCCGCGCTGCCATTGAGCCTGATCGCAGGCTATGTAGGTCCCTCGCATTCTTCCACCGGCAAGCGGGCTACCAATAGCGCGGCCGTGCTGGCGGGCGGCAAGATCCTGTTCCGCCAAACCAAGATGCTGCTGCCCACCTACGACGTCTTTGACGAAGCCCGCTATTTCGTCCCGGCGGAGTCTCAAACGTTGTTGCTCCTCGATGGCCGCAAAATCGCGCTGACCATCTGCGAGGATGCCTGGAACGACAAGCAGTTTTGGGAGCGGCCGCTCTACCGCCGCGATCCGGTGCAGGAGTTAGCGCATTCCGGCGCCGAGTTGCTCATCAGCATTAACGCCTCGCCCTATCACATGGGCAAGCGCGCGCAGCGCCGCGAAATCTTCGCCGCTACCGCGCGCCGCCACGGCATTCCGGTCGTATACGTCAACCAGGTCGGCGGCAACGATCAACTGGTATTCGATGGCTCCAGTTTTGCCATGGACGCCACGGGCCGCGTGTCCGCTTCCGCCGCATCCTTCGCCGAAGATCTGGTGCTGTTCGATTCCGAATCGGGCGATGGCGGCCAACACGATAACCTGCCGGACGTATGCGAAGCGGTCTACGAAGCCCTGGTTCTGGGCACGCGCGACTATATCCACAAATGCGGCTTCACCCGCGTGCTGATCGGGTTGAGCGGCGGCATAGATTCTTCTCTCACTGCGGCGATCGCGGTGGACGCGCTGGGCGCCGCCAACGTCACCGGAATCGGCATGCCGGGCCCGTTCTCATCGGAAGGCAGCATTTGCGATGCACGCGCCCTGGCACAGAACCTCGGCCTGCGCTTCGAGTTGACACCTATCTCACCCATCTACGACGAATTTCTGCGCGTCCTCGATCCTTTATTCGCCGGCGCGCGGCGCGACGTCACCGAGGAGAATCTGCAGGCCCGCCTGCGCGGGGTCACCCTCATGGCGCTCTCGAACAAGTCGGGCGCGTTGGTGTTGACCACGGGCAACAAGAGCGAACTGGCTGTAGGCTACTGCACCTTATACGGCGATATGTGCGGCGGTTTGGCAGTCATCAGCGATGTACCCAAGACCCTGGTATACGAACTCTCCCGCGTCGCAAACCGCAGGCATCCAGGCGCCATACCCGAGAGCGTATTCGTAAAACCGCCGTCCGCGGAACTGCGTCCCGATCAAAAGGACAGCGATTCGCTTCCCCCGTATGAAATCCTGGATCAAGTCTTGCGCGCCTACGTGGAAGAATATGAAGCTCCCCGGCAGATTGCCGGGGAGCTATCCCTTCCGCTGGAAATTGTAGTGGATATCGTGAACAAGGTCGATCGCAATGAGTACAAAAGGCAGCAGGCCGCGCCGGGCTTAAAGGTTACCACCAAGGCTTTCGGCATCGGCCGCCGTTTCCCCATCGCCCAGAAGTACGCAGAGTAACACCGCCGTCTAATGCCGATCTTCTCTGCGCTCTACGTGACGTTCCACGTGCCGCTCCACCCGCGGGCCCACTGGCCGCGCAACCGGTACCGCATACGAGTGTACGTATCTGTCGCGATTGACCCAGGTGCGCGCCCAGGGGCGATGGTCGATCAGAATATCGTGCGTGCGCCACCCAAATCCTGGGCCGGCCCAGCCAAACGGCGCGAACGCTCCTACAAAGATGCCCGGTCCGAAGGTGATGCCTACACCCGCATAGAATCCGGGGCGCGGCGCGACAAAAACCAACGACGGATTGTAGTAAGGTACGACCACGTAACCTGGGTTCACCGGTAGGATCTCGATATCGCCTGGGCCGCCGACCATCACCCGGTCTTGCGCGTTCGTCTGCAGGTAGCCGTAATCCATGGCTTTCTGGCGCATCCGTTGCACGGCGTCCATCACATCCGGACGCTGGTTCAGGACGGCGTTACCTAGCGCCTGCGTCCATCCCGGATCCCGTGCCATCATGTCCAGTACGCTAGGAAACGGGATCAGCGCCAGCACGCTGGGGTCGAACGAAAGATTGTCCTCATACATCGCGCGAGAGAGTTCGTCTCCGTGCAGATAAGTATGTTGATTCGCCCAGCTAGCCGCATCGGGTATCTCGTTCCAGTAAGTGGCGCCGGTGAGCACCTGGGCCAACAGTGGGTCGGGATACAGGGCAATGCGCTCCACGAGGCCATCGAGTTGCTGCGGTCCCATTAAGGGTGGCGCCTGTTGCGGATAGCCTTGCGCCGGCGGATAACCCTGCTGCTGTGGCGGCGGATAGCCCGGCTGTTGCGGCGGCGGATAGCCTTGCTGTGCCGGATAGCCTTGTTGTTGCGGCGGGTACCCCGGCTGCTGCGGATACGTTTGCTGCTGCTGTGGTGGGTACCCCTGTTGCGGTGGAGGGGGCGGAGCTTGTGCCATCAGCGCAATCGACAACGCACCGGCAATCACACCCGCCCGCGGAATCGCATTTATCGACATGGACTTGAACTCTCCTACAGTGAGTCTAGCAATTCAGCTACCGCCGCCATCGGCCCCAATATCCTCGGCCCCAATAAAAGCCGACCCCGGGCCCCCAGTAGGGATATCCCAGGCCGTATCCGTAAGCGTAGGGGTAAGAATAGGCATAGGGGTACGGATAGCCATTGCCGTAATAGGCTCCGTTAGGCGGGCCGGGGCGATTCTGTACATCGTATGGGCGCTCGTAATCGCTCGGATTCACCCACCGGAAGGCTTGCGTCGCCTTCTCGGTCGAAATGGCCACCGGGGCTTGCACCTGGAAGGTCAGAATCTGCTCCGGATAGAGATAAGTCGGACGGCCTCGGGTGACCAGCACGCCGACGATACCTGCCACCGCTCCCGCGCCGGCGCCAATCGCCGCGCCAGTGCCCCAACCGGCTGCGGCACCGATGGCTGCGCCGGTCGCGGTAGTCGCACCCACCGCACCCACGTCGCGGCCGACCGATGTCGGGCCGTTCTTGGTGAATAGCACGGTCTGGATCGGAACCGGTTGGCCATCCGAAAGCGTGAGGTCAGTTAGTTGAACTTTCAGATGCGAGACACCTTCGATGCGTCCTGCCTTCTTGGCTTCGATCACCTTTCCGCCGACCGTCTGGCCACGTTCCGCCACCACGACGCCATCTACGATTATGGGTTTCGCCAGGGTCGCCGCAAAGGCGTCGCCCGCCTGGTTACGGTCGGACGATAAACCCTGGTTCAGACGCACGGTGACGTACGTTCCGGGTTTAAGCGTTAAATTCGCTGGAATTGGACCGCGATTATAGTTGTAAGAGTTCGCCGGCGGCGGTCCGCCATACCGTTGCCCGGGATAGGGCTGACCTTGATTCGGATATTGTTGGGGATACCCTTGGTTGGGGTAGCCTTGGTTGGGATAACCTTGTGCGGGATAACCTTGTGCGGGATAACCTTGGGCGGGATAACCTTGGCCGGGATAACCCGGTCCGCCTTGGCCCGGATATTGGGCCGCGGGCGCGCCTTGCGAATAGTTTGGATCCATCGTCGCCTGCGGAGGAGCCGGCGCGGGCGGAGCCCCGCCCTGCGGAGGCATGGGCTGACCTGGCTGCGCAGGCTGCGCGGACTGCGCCGATTGGGCCGGCGCCGCATCGTCTGCTTTGCGCCAGCCCCCGTTGGCTGGAGCGCTCTGCTGTTGCGAATCGGCGGGAGGTGGCGGCGGTACGGGTTGGTCCTGGGCGAACATTGCGCCCGATCCCACTAAAGCGCCAAGTGCCAAAGAATACATCGCAGTTCGGATCGGATTTACCGAGTTAGTCTTCATAATATAAGCTGCCTCACTACTTCACGACGGCTGCCACTATGCACCCGTTTCTCCAAACCGAAAAGCACTCCTATGTGTATGAAACAATGGGATGAATCGATTCGTATTCCGTGGCCGCAAAGCACCGCCGCTGGTGCTTTTCAGCCACTAGAAACTATAATGCGGCGGTGGTAGTCTAAGATGCAGGTGATTTTATGAAAAATACACTCATTATGTTGGCTTGTTTGCTGTTGGCTAGTGTGGCCTTCGCCGCGCCGGGTCACGGTGGGGGCGGCGGCCATGGGGGCGTGGGCGGCGGTGGCGGTCACGCGATGGTGGGTGGCGGTGGCCGTGGCTATGGTGGCGGCGGCTTTGCAGGTGGCGCCCGGGGCTATGGCTATGGCGGCGCGTATCGCGGCGGCTATGGTTATGGCGGCGCGTATCGCGGCGGCTATGGTTATGGCGGTTATCGCGGCTATGGTTGGGGTGGCTGGGGCGGTTGGGGTTGGGGAGGCTGGGGCCTCGGGTTGGGATATTGGCCCGGGTATTACGGCTACGGTTATCCCTATTCTTACGGATATAACCCCTACTACTACGGCGGCTACGGCGATCCTTACGACTACCCGGGGTACGGATACTATCCCAACTCGTATGTGTACGCCGCGCCCGCAGTCGGCGCGGGCGTCGTCATTGGCGTCGGTGGCTGGCGTCACTTCGGCCGCTAAGCGTTGGCTTCGTTCGGATGAAAACCGGCCAAACCCTGTGGCTCCTGGCATAGGGTTTGGCCTCAATGCCTCCTCCCGAATCTATTGCCCTCTCTCCGTCCCTCCATGTGCCACCTCCTCGCGGTGCTGTTACGCACCAAACGCCATGCCACCCTGGCACCAATCGGGTTAGCGACTTCACTATAGCCCATATCTGGCTGAAAGCATTATAAATGAAAGACAGAAAACGCCTCCGCACATATTAGCAAAACTAATACTGTATAATTGTAAACCCCATGTTGCGTGATACTAGCGCGCCTGCTACACTGAAGACTTCCAGGGAGAGAACATGACTGAATCGAAGTGTATCTCCGGTTTAGACCACCCATCAGTCACCCGCGGCCAGTTGCCGGCGGCCCAGGGACTCTACGATCCCCGCAACGAACATGACGCCTGCGGTATTGGCTTCGTCGCCAGCATCAAAGGCCACAAATCCCACGACATCATTGCCAAGGGCATCCAGGTACTCATCAACCTGACCCACCGCGGCGCATGCGGCTGCGACCCCGAAACCGGCGACGGCGCCGGCATTCTCATTCAGATTCCGCATCAATTCTTCGCCCGCGAATGCGCTGCCCTTGGCTTCACCTTACCCGCCGAAGGCGAGTACGGCGTCGGCATGACTTTTCTGCCCGTTGAGCCCCACCAACGCCTCTCATGCGAAGGGAGCCTGGAACGGATTGTCCGCGAGGAGGGCCTGACCGTCCTCGGCTGGCGCGATACCCCGGTCGACGGCGACGCCATCGGCCGCGTTGCGCGCGCCTCCCAGCCCTACATTCAGCAGATCTTCGTCGGCTGCCCCGAGCGCTGCGACCCCGACGCCCTGGAGCGCAAACTCTATATCGTCCGCAAACGCGCCGAAACCGAAGTCGCCCGGACCGCGCTAGCCAACAAGGGCGATTTCTATATCCCGTCGCTCTCCGCGCGTACCATTGTTTACAAAGGCCTGCTACTCGCGCCCCAGATGGCGGCCTTCTACGGCGAACTGTCCGATCCGGATGTTATGAGCGCCCTCTGCCTGGTACACCAGCGCTTTTCGACGAACACTTTTCCAACCTGGCAACTCGCCCATCCCTACCGCTACGTCGCGCATAACGGCGAAATCAACACGGTCCGCGGCAATGTCAACTGGATGCACGCGCGCCAATCCATCCTGGCTTCACCGGCATTCGGATCCAACATCCAGAAGCTTTTCCCCATCATCGCCCCGGGCGGCAGCGATTCCGCCAGCTTCGACAACGCCCTCGAACTGCTCCTGATGGCCGGCCGCGAACTGCCGCACGCCATGGCCATGCTCATTCCCGAAGCTTGGGCCAGCAATCCCCACATGAACCCGGAGAAGCGGGCTTTTTACGAATATCACGCCTCCCTGATGGAGCCCTGGGACGGCCCCGCCGCCATCGCTTTCACCGACGGCCGCGTCATCGGCGCAACGCTCGATCGCAACGGCCTGCGGCCCGCCCGCTACCTGGTCACGCATGACGACTTGATCGTCATGTCGTCGGAAGCCGGCGTGCTGCCCGTGAAACCTGAAAACGTCAAGAGGAAGGGCCGCCTCCAGCCTGGCAAGATGCTTCTGGTGGATACCGTAGCCGGCCGCATCGTCTCCGACAAAGAAATCAAGGAGCGCCTGTACTCGCGTCACCCTTACGCCCAATGGCTCGCCGAGAACCAGGTCACGCTCGAACAACTTGCCGAACCTCCCCGCGAGCACGGCACCGATCACGCTACGATCCTCTGCCGCCAGCGGGCCTTCGGCTACACCGACGAAGATCTTCGCCTGATCCTCGCCCCGATGGCGGAGAACGGGCAGGAGCCCATCGGATCCATGGGCACCGACACGCCGCTGGCCTGCCTCTCGGACCGCCCGCAGCCGTTGTTCAATTACTTCAAACAACTCTTCGCGCAGGTGACCAATCCGCCGATCGACCCCATTCGCGAAGAGATGGTCATGTCTCTGATCAGCTACATCGGCACCGAGCGCAATATCCTCGACGAGACACCGCGGCACTGCCATACGCTGCGCCTGCCGCATCCCATCCTGGGCAACCGTTCGCTCGAAAAGCTGCGGCGCGTTTCGCAAGGCGATTTCCTGGCCACCACGCTGCCGACGCTATTTCCCGCCGAAGACGGGGAGAAAGGCCTGGAACGGGCTCTCGACTCCCTCTGCCGCCGCGCCTCGCTGGCCATCAAGTCCGGCTACACCCTGCTGATCCTCTCGGACCGCGGCATCGACGAGGACTACGCCCCCATTCCCAGCCTGCTGGCGCTGGCCGCCGTCCACAACTACCTGGTCCGCGAAGAGACGCGCACGCAGGTCGCTTTGATCGTCGAATCCGGCGAGCCGCGCGAGGTCATGCATTTCGCGCTCCTGATCGGATATGGCGCCAGCGCGGTGAACCCTTACCTGGCCATCGAGACTCTCGAAGACATGGCCGTGCGCGGCAACCTGCCCACGGGGCTCACCTTTGAAAAGGCCCTTGCCAACTATAAGAAGGCCATCAATAAGGGTCTGCTGAAGACCTTCTCCAAGATGGGCATTTCCACGCTGCAGAGCTATCGCGGCGCACAGGTGTTCGAAGCCATCGGACTGAACAAATCGCTGATCGATAAATACCTCACCGGCACCGCCTCCCGCATCGAGGGCGTGGGCCTCGGGGTGCTCGCCCGCGAAGCGCAGATGAAGCACGCGCTGGCTTACCGTCCCATCACCGGATACGACACCGAACTGCCCGTGGGCGGCAATTATCAGTACCGCGTGCGCGGCGAGTATCACCTGCTCAATCCTCTTACGGTCAGCAAGCTACAGCACGCCGTGCGCCAGCAGAACCCGCAGACCTTCCAGGAATACACGGACCTGATCGACAAGCAGAACAGCCAGTTGTGCACTTTGCGAGGTCTGCTCGAAATCAAGAAGGCGGCGCGGCCCGTTCCCATCGAGGACGTCGAGCCGGCCACCGAGATAGTGAAGCGCTTCGCTACCGGAGCCATGTCTTTCGGCTCCATTTCGAAGGAAGCGCACGAGACGTTGGCTATCGCCATGAATCGCATCGGCGGCAAGTCCAATACCGGCGAAGGCGGCGAAGACGAAGCCCGTTTCGCGCGCGATGCGAACGGCGACTGGCGCCGCAGCGCCATCAAGCAGGTGGCCTCGGCGCGTTTCGGCGTGACCACCAATTACCTGGTAAACGCCGACGAGCTGCAGATCAAGATGGCCCAGGGCGCCAAACCCGGCGAAGGCGGCCAACTGCCCGGCCACAAGGTGGATGAAACGATCGCCCGGGTGCGCCACTCCATCCCCGGTGTGGGACTGATTTCGCCGCCGCCGCACCACGATATCTATTCCATTGAAGATCTCGCCCAACTGATCTACGATTTGAAGAATGCCAATCCGCGCGCCCGCATCTCCGTAAAGCTGGTGGCCGAAGTGGGTGTGGGTACCGTCGCCGCGGGCGTCGCCAAAGCGCATGCCGACGTAGTCCTGATCAGCGGCGACAGCGGGGGCACCGGGGCCTCCCCCTTAAGCTCTATCAAGCATGCCGGTATCCCGTGGGAATTGGGATTGGCCGAAACGCAGCAGGTGCTGGTGATGAACGACCTGCGCGGGCGCATCCGCGTGCAGACCGACGGCAAGCTGCAAACCGGCCGCGATGTCGCCATCGCCGCACTGCTGGGCGCGGAGGAATTCGGCTTTGCCACCACGCCCCTGGTCGCCATGGGCTGCATCATGATGCGCAAGTGCCACCTGAACACCTGCCCGGTTGGCATCGCCACGCAAGACCCTGCCCTGCGCGCCAAGTTCCAGGGCCAGCCCGAGCACGTGATCAATTTCTTTTTCTTTATCGCCGAGCAGGTCCGCCAGTACATGGCGCAACTCGGCTTCCGCACGTTCAACGAAATGGTGGGCCGCGTGGATATGCTCGACCCGCGCCAGGCCCTCTACCATTGGAAGGCCAAAGGCCTCGATTTCTCGGCCATCCTGCACAGCCCGCAAGTGCCCGCCCGCATCGCGCGCCGCTGCGTGCAGTCGCAGGATCACGGCCTGCACCAGGCCCTCGATTACAAGCTGATCGAACTGGCCGGCGAGGCCATCGCCCACCGTAGCCCCATCGAGATCAAGCTGCCCATCCGCAACGTCCACCGCACGGTGGGCGCGATGTTGAGCGGTGAAATCGCCCGCCGGCACGGCTCCGCGGGTCTGCCCGACGACACCATCCGTTTCGAGTTTACCGGCTCCGCCGGCCAAAGCTTCGGCGCTTTCCTGGCCAAGGGCGTGACGCTCACCCTGGAAGGCGACGCCAACGACTACGTCGGCAAGGGCCTGTCCGGCGGCCGGATCGTTGTATATCCCCCGCGCGGCTCCACGTTCCTGCCCGAGGACAACATCCTGATCGGCAACGTAGTCCTCTATGGCGCCACCAGCGGCGAGGCCTATTTTAACGGCATGGCAGGCGAGAGATTTGCCGTCCGCAACTCCGGCGCCACCGCGGTGGTCGAAGGACTGGGCGACCACGGCTGCGAGTACATGACTAAAGGCCTGGTCGTGGTCCTTGGCCGGTGCGGCCGCAACTTCGCCGCCGGCATGAGCGGAGGTATCGCCTACGTGCTCGACGAGGGCGGCGATTTCGCCGAAAAACGCTGCAACACCGCCGCCGTGGACCTGGAAGCAGTGGCGGGCGACGCTCAACTTCTCCGCGCCCTGATTGAGCGGCACGTGCAATTCACGGCCAGCCCCAGGGCCAAGTGGATCCTGGAGAATTGGTCCACCATGCTGCCTAAATTCATCAAAGTGTTTCCCCACGAATATAAGCGGGTCCTAAACCAGCACCTGGCACCCAGAACCCAGCAACCGTTACCCAATACGCATAACCCACAACCCATAACCCACAACCTACAACCTATAACCCAGGTGTCCCATGGGTAAGACTACCGGATTCCTCGAATACACCCGCGAACTGCCGCAGCGCCGCCCGCCCGCCGAGCGCGTGAAGGACTGGTTCGAAATCTATCTCGATTTTCCCGAAGAGAAAATCTCTGCCCAGGGCGCGCGCTGCATGGATTGCGGCGTGCCCTTCTGCCACACAGGCTGCCCGCTCGCCAATATCATTCCCGATTGGAACGATCTGGTATACCGCGGCCGCTGGCGCGCAGCCATCCGCGTGCTCCACTCCACCAACAACTTCCCCGAGTTCACCGGCCGCATCTGTCCCGCGCCCTGCGAAGCCGCCTGTGTATTGGGTATCAACGAGCCGCCGGTAACCATCAAGCAGATCGAGAAGACGATAGTCGATCGCGCCTTCGCCGAAGGCTGGATCGTACCCGAGCCGCCCCGCAACATCACTGGCAAGCGCGTCGCCATCGTCGGCTCCGGTCCCGCCGGCCTGGCGGCCGCCCAGCAGTTGCGCCGCGCCGGACATGCCGTCACGGTCTATGAAAAGAACGATCGCATCGGCGGCCTGATGCGCTACGGCATCCCGAATTTCAAGATGGAGAAGCATCTTATCGACCGGCGCCTGGACCAGATGCGCGCCGAGGGCGTGGAGTTCGTCCCTAACGCCCACATCGGGCGCGACATCCCGGTAGCGGACCTGCGCCGCGATTATGACGCCATCCTGCTGGCGGGCGGCGCCGAACAGCCGCGCGACCTGCCAGTTCCCGGCCGCGCGTTAAGCGGCATCCACTTCGCCATGCAGTTCCTGCCGCAGCAGAACCGCCGCACCGAAGGCGACAGCGTGCCCGACGAAGGCGCGATTCTGGCCACCGGAAAGCGCGTCGTGATCATCGGCGGCGGCGACACCGGCGCGGACTGCCTGGGCACCTCGCACCGCCAGAGGGCACTCTCCGTGAATCAGTTCGAATTGCTGCCGCAGCCTCCGCCCGAACGCTCCCCGTCCACGCCCTGGCCCCTCTGGCCGATGCAGCTCCGCACCGAAAGTTCGCACGAAGAAGGCGGCATCCGCGATTGGAGCGTCGCAACTACCGGATTCACAGGCGATGACCAAGGAAACGTGAAGCAGTTGCACGCCGTGAAAGTCGGTCCGCCGCCGAAGTTCGAGCCGCTCCCTGGCACGGAATTCACCCTGGAAGCGGACCTCGTGCTCCTCGCCATGGGCTTCCTCGGCCCGGTCAAGGGCGGTCTCCTCCACAACCTGGGAGTGAAGCTGGATATCCGCGGCAACGTCCACGCGGATGAGAACCACATGACGTCGGTACCCGGAGTCTTCGCCGCCGGCGATATGCGGCGCGGCCAGTCCCTGGTTGTGTGGGCCATCAGCGAAGGCCGGCAAGCGGCCCGCGGCATCGATCGGTTTCTGATGGGAGCTTGACCGCACCATGGCTTGGAACCATCTCGTTTCTGAAGCGGACGTAGACCATCTGCTCCACGATTTCGGCGGCTTTCACGACGGCTGTTTGCGAGAAGCTCACGTTTGGACAGGACACTGGGTTGCCGAGGACCTGCACATGCACTGCACCGGTGAGTTGGATACGCGGGTTCGCCTCCTCATTCAGCGGCAGTTCAGTGCACCGTCGGCAATCGAACTTCTTTTTGAGGAAGTCACTACGTTTCATCTGCAGCCGAGTCCGCGCAATTACGACTCGATCATTTTCGGTGCAACCATGCTTCTCGATGGGGATACGTTTTACTGGGCAGATCTTGGTGGGTGGTCACCGGCGGCGAGTGAGCGCGATCATGCCACCTGGATTGCCGCGAAGAAGGTTTCGTGGCGAGACGCGAGCGATTGGATGGGGCCCGATCTGCGCTATGGAACCCATGCTTGAACTTTGACTGTCCCTTCACTCCGCCACCAGTTCATACCGATGGATCTTCGGCAGCGCCGCGGCCCTCTGCTGCTCCACCACATCGGCCTCCAATGTATCCAGCGCCTCGGCCGCCGCCTTCAGATGCGCCGGCGGAATCGCGATGTTGTCCAGATTCACTCCCGCCAGCCGCCAGCGCGCAAAGTGTACGATGTTATGCCGCAGGGTTAGGTCGTGTACCGCGGCCGCCTGTTTCGCCATGGGCGTCGCCAGGGTCGCCAGGTTGACGCCCTTGGCCCATTCTTCGCGGGTGAACGTGCCGGCCACCTCGTCGTCGATCTTCAGCTTGTAGCGCGCGGCCTTCAGCCCGGTCACCTTGAGCGGTTCCTGGTCCATGGCCTCCACGAAGTCGGAAGCGCGCAACGCCAGCGCCAACACCTCGTCCTTCGCATCGATCGGCATGGGCAGCGCCTCGTCCATTTGCGCCCACGAGACTTGGTCGCCCACCGCCAGGTCGGTCACCTGCGTGTTCGTGGCGCCGGCCACGGCGGGCGTGGCCGCATCGATCTCGACCGCCGTGACCATCGCCGGCATATGCCACGCCTTCAATAGGGCTTCGGCCATCAGCAGGTGACCGCCCGCCGCGGGATGCACCCGGTCGGGCACCAGCTTTTTGGCGGTCTCCGCGTCCAGCTTGTTGGCCTTCTCCAGCGCCGCCACCACCGGCCGGTTCATATCGGCAACGGCGAGTTTCTCTTCGCGCCCCAGCGCTTCCACGAAATCCCCGTAGCGCACCAGCACCTGGTTATAGCCGCCTTCGAACATGGGCGGACGCGTCACGTCGTCGTACGGCGAAGGTTCGATCACCGTGATGCGAATGCCCGGCAGCGCCTCTTTCACGCTTTGAATGATGTGCCGGTATCCAGTCGCAAACGTGTCGAAAATCTTCTGGTCGAACGCGCGATAGCTGGCGTCGTTCATGCCCAGCATGATCGTCATGACGGTCGGTTTGTAGGCCACCACGTCGCGCGGCAGACGCACGTCGATGGCGCCCGCCCCGCCGCCGCTTACGCGATCCCCGCCCACGCCGGAGTGTACGAAAGTCAAACGCATCCGCGGAAATCGCGTGATCGCATACGTCTCCACGAACGTGGTATACAGCCGCTGGTCCGTAATGCTGTCGCCATAAAAGACCACGCGGTCGCCATCGTGCAAATAGAATTCAGCCGGCGGCGCGGCCGCCACACCGGCAGCGCAACACGCCAGCAGCAATCCGGCCAGCACGCTTCGCCTGGACGTTTTCATAATGCCCTCGGAATAATTATCCCTCGGGACGATCCGTCCGCGCGAAACGGCGTAGTCTGGTAATGATGTCTAGAGTTCCGATTCTCCTGATGGCCCCTCTCGCGATGTTTGCCCATGACCTGATGCCCGTGCCGGCCAAGTTCCAGCCGGGTGTAGGACGCCTGCGCATCGACCGGAATTTCGCCTTCGTGCAATTGAACGGATATCGCGAGCCTCGCCTGGAAGCCGCCGCCGCGCGGCTGGTGGAACAGGTATCGCGCAAGACCGGCATTCCCATGAATCCGGGCATCGGAGTGCATGCTCCCGAAGCGCCGCTGGTGGTCTATTGCGACCATGCCAGCGCGCCCGTCCAAGCCGTAGAGGAAGATGAATCCTATCGCCTCACCGTCACCCCTCTGGGCGCCCGCCTGGACGCCCCCAATCCGCTAGGCGTCATGCACGGTATGGCCACCTTTCTGCAACTGGTCGATCTGGACGCCGGCGGCTTCGGCGTTTCGGCGGTCACTATCGAGGACCACCCCCGCTTCCCCTGGCGTGGCCTGATGCTGGATGTGGCGCGCCACTGGATGCCCATCGCGGATGTGGAGCGCACGCTCGACGGCATGGCCGCGGTGAAGCTGAACGTGTTCCATTGGCACCTCTCGGAGAATCAGGGCTTCCGCATTGAGAGCAAGCTTTACCCGAAGCTGCAGGAGATGGGCTCCGATGGGCAATACTACACGCAGGATCAGGCGCGCGAGGTGATCGCCTACGCGCGCGACCGCGGCATTCGTGTCATTCCGGAATTCGATATGCCCGGGCACGCCACGGCCTGGTTCGTCGGATACCCCGAACTGGCCAGCGCGGCCGGACCGTTTCGTATCGAACGCCAATGGGGCATCTTCGATCCGGCTATGGACCCCACCCGCGATGAAGTCTACCAGTTCCTGGACCGGTTCATCGGTGAGATGGCCGCCCTGTTCCCGGATGAATACTTCCACATCGGCGGAGACGAAGTGAACGGCAAGCAGTGGGATGCCAACCCGCGCATTCAGGAATTCATGCGCGGCCAGGGCATCAAGAACAACGAGGCGCTGCAGGCTTTCTTCACGCGCCGGGTGCATACGATTGTAGAGAAGCACGGGAAAAAGATGGTCGGCTGGGATGAGATCTTGAGTAAAGATATGCCGCACAATATCCTGGTGCAATCGTGGCGCGGGCAGAAAGCGCTGGCCGATGCGGCGCGCCAGGGGGTCGGCGGCATCCTCTCGAATGGCTATTATCTGGACCTCGGTTATTCCGCGGCGCATCATTACGCGGTGGATCCGCTGGGCGAAGCCGCCGCGAGCCTTACCGAAGAACAAAAGCGCTTGGTGCTGGGGGGCGAAGCCTGCATGTGGTCGGAATTCGTCACGCCGGAACTGCTGGATACGCGCGTCTGGCCGCGCATGGCAGCGGTGGCCGAACGCTTCTGGTCGCCGCAAACCGTGACGGATGTGCCGGACATGTACCGCCGTCTGGCAGTGGTGAGCCGCGATCTGGAATGGCTCGGCCTAAAGCACGTTTCTGAATATCGGATGATGCTCGAGCGGCTGGCCGGTAGTGGCCCGGTGGCTCCCGTCGCCACCCTGGCCGATGTGGTTGAACCGGTGAAAGACTACGCCCGCGAAGAGGCCCATCCCTACGACGCATTTACTCCGCTGAACCGGCTGGTCGACGCCGCGCGTCCCGACAGTGCCACCGTCCGCGAGTTCGCCGCGTTGGTGGATCGCATGGGTCCGGAAGACTTGCCCCGCATCCGCGAGTGGCTGACCCTATGGCGCGACAATCAGGCCCGTCTGGCGCCGGTCCTGGCGAATTCCGCGCTCCTGGCGGAGGATGCGGAGCTTTCCAAAGATCTCGCAGCCATAGCCGAGGCCGCTCTACAGGCTCTCGATCAAAAACGGGATGCGTCCTGGATGGCGGAGAAAATGGACTTGCTTGACCGCGCCAAGAAGCCCAAAGCCGAGCTGCTGCTCAGCGTGGAACCTTCCATCCGCAGGCTGATCGAAACAGCCCGCCAATGAAGTGAATTTGTGGGGCGGGCAATTCTGCCCGCAGCCGGCTTTCAGGCCGGCTCTGGCCGTCTAGCCTTACTCGCTAGTTACTGCCAGTAGCGATAATAGCGGCCATGCCATCTGTGACCCCACGTGCCGTAGACATACGGCCCGTAATCACCGCGGTACACAGGATAGCCGTAGTGGCCATAATACGGCCCGTAGGCGTACGGGTAGGCCGGTGCGTAGACAGGTCCGCCGATTCCGACTCCGAATCGAACCGCTGCTTTAGCGGGCGGCGCCGAAAACGCGGCTCCCAGAAGTAGCGCTGGAATCATGAGCTTCTTCAACATCGCTTTCTACCTCCTTCCTGCTACATTGGACGTCTCCATTTTCGCGGAGATTCTGTCTGTCCTGCCCGCTGGTGTGAAAACGCTCCATCGAACTTCGCCTGGAACAATTGCGGCCGCGCGGGTGTCTGAATGGTATGCTCGAAGTCCGCAACCTGACGAAATTATATGTCCGCAGGCCCGCGGTCGACGACGTCAGCTTTACCATCCGGCCCGGCGAGATTCTTGGATACCTCGGCCCCAACGGCTCCGGAAAAAGCACCACGGTCAAGATGCTGACCGGTCTCCTGGAGCCCTCCCGCGGACTGATCCTCTACCAGGGCCGCAACATCCGGCAGGATCTGATTGCTTACAAAAAGTCTCTCGGCTACGTGCCCGAAGAGCCGAATTTGTATCCCTATCTGACGGGCCGCGAGTACCTGCAGCTCGTCGGGCGTTTGCGCTGCCTGCCGTCCGCGCCGCTCGAGTTGCGAATCGATCGACTGTTGAATCTGCTTTCGCTCCACGAGCACCGCTACTCGCCCATCTCTTCTTATTCGAAGGGCATGAAGCAGAAAATCCTGATCTCGGCCGCCCTGCTCCACAATCCCGATGTCCTGGTCTTCGACGAGCCGCTCTCCGGGCTGGACGTGACCACCAGCCTGGTTTTCAAGAACCTGCTGAAAGCGCTGGCGCGACAGGGCAAGGCGATTCTGTACAGCTCACACGTGCTTGAAGTGGTGGAGAAGGTCTGCACCAGCGTCATCATCCTGCGCAAGGGCTGCGTGGTGGCGAACGACTCCGTGGCCCGCCTGCGCGATCTCATGAAACTGCCCTCGCTCGAAGGCATCTTCTCCCAACTGGTGCTGCAGGAGGACACCGGGAAGATCGCCGAAGACATCGTGGATGTGATGCAAGCCTGAGAATTTGCCATGGCGTCCGCACGCGAGAACGAACTGAGCCAATTTCGCGAATTGGTGCGGCATTTTTTCAGCCGGTTCTTCGATAACGATCTGGTCGCCATCAATGCGGACGAAGCGGACATGCGCTCCTCGGTGGTGAACATTCTTGCCATTCTGGCCGCCCCCGGCATGCTGCTGCCCTTCCTCTTCCTTTCGAAGTACGTGAAGCTGCAGGATGCGCCCATGTATGTGCGCGACCTGGCCTCCCTGGGCGAAAAGGAATTCTTCATCTGCTTTTCCATGACGGTGATGGGATTGGTGACGGTAATCGAATGGGAGATGCTCTTTCCCGACCGCCGCGACTATGCCAACCTGACTCCCCTGCCCATCCGCCTGCGCACTATGTTCGGCGCGAAGATCGCCGCATTGCTCGCCTTCCTGACGATTTTCTCCCTGGCCATCAACGCATTTTCGCCCGTGATGTTCCCGGCCGTAGTCCTGCAGAAGGGATCGGTGTGGAACGTGATCCCCTTCGCCCGTTGTCACATCGTCAGCATTCTGGCCGCCAATGCGTTCGTATTTTTCCTGTGCGTCGCGGTGCAGGGGATTCTGATGAACGTGCTGGGATACCGTCTTTTCCGGCGAGTCTCGCCCTACGTCCAGTTTGGCCTGGTGGCGCTGCTGATTCTGATGTTTCTGCTTTCCGGGCGTATCGTCTCCGAGCTACACGTGCGCGCCGCCGCGAACCCCGCCGCGGTCTACCTGTTTCCGCCGCTCTGGTTTCTGGGTCTCTATCAGACGCAATTAGGCTGGAGCGATCCCGTATTCCGCGAACTGGCCCACGCGGCGCGCATGGCCGCGGGATGGACTACCGTTGGCGCCCTCGCCACTTACATCCTGAGTTATAAGAGACACGTCACACGATCGCTCGAGAGCGCCGGCGAGTTCTCCACCGTGCCCTCGGCCATGGACAGGTTCGTGGAAGGCATGCTCGACCGGTTTGTGGTGCGCGACAGGTTGCAGCAGGCGGCGTTTTACTTTATCTGGAAAACCCTGATCCGCAGCCGCCGGCACAAACTGCTCTTCGCGGCCTATGTCGCGGTAGGCTGCGCCCTCATTTTTGAAGGGCTGGCGGTGCTGGTAGCGCGCGGCGGCAACGCCTGGATGTACCGCGCCAGCCCCGAGTTGCTGCCCGCTCCGCTGATCCTCGCCTTCTTTATCCTTTGCGGGATGCGCCATGTTTTCGCGGTACCGGCGGAATTGCGCGCCAATTGGGTATTCCAGGTATCGGATCGCGGCGAGGCGCGGCGTTGCCTGGCGGGCGTCAAGAAAGGCATGCTGGTGATGGGTGTCCTCCCGCTGTTCGCTCTATTGCTGCCGCTGCATGTCCTTTTTTGGGGTTGGCGGACGGCCGCGCTTCACATGCTGTTCGGCGCGGTAGTGTCCTGGCTGTTAGTGGAAGTGCTATTCGTCGGCTTCGAGAAATTTCCGTTTACTTGCTCCTATCTGCCCGGCAAGGCCAACTTGAAAGTATCCTGGCCCCTCTATCTGTTCGGCTTCACCACGTATGTTTCCGTTTTTCTCACCTTGGAATATTGGATGTTACAGCGGCCCGTGCGTTTCCTCTGGCTGGGGGCGGTGATTGTGCTCGTCGAGGTCGCGCTGGCTCTCTATCGCTGGCGCGTCGGGCGCGACGTGGCGCTGGTTTTCGACGAGCAGCCTGAACCGCTGGTGCGCACTCTGAATCTGTGGGCGTAGAGGCGCGTGCACATTGTATAGTGGCAGGATGCGCCTCCTGTGCCTCGCCGCTGTGCTCTATGGCGCGATCCGTTACCTCGTCAGCCGCGTGATTTATCAGCCCACGCGTTATCCGGGCGGCTGGTGGCACACCCAATCGGAATGCGGCGCGGAGGACGTCTGGCTGCCCGCCGGCGACGGCGTCCGCCTGCATGCCTGGTTCGTACAAGCGCCCGGCAGCCGCCTGGTCACCCTGTATCTGCATGGCAATGGCGCCAACCTGTCGCATCGTCCCGGGCACTTGCGCGAGATCGCCGCGGCAGGCTGCTCCATCCTGATTCTGGATTACCGCGGATATGGCAAGAGCGCGGGCCGGCCAACCGAACGCGGGCTCTATCGCGACGCCGACGCGGGCTACAATCGCTTGATCGGCATGGGCTACCAGCCCACACAGATCGTGATACACGGCGAGTCGCTGGGTTCGGCCGTGGCGGCGGATCTGGCATGCCGCCGCCCGTGCGCCGGTGTGATTCTGGAATGCCCGTTCACTTCGTTCTCCGCGATGGCCGGCACGGTTGTACCGTGGGTTGGCCGCCTCTTTGCCGGCGGTTACAACACCCGCCGCAAGATCGCCGGGGTGCGCGCGCCCCTGTTGATCGTCCATGGCGACCAGGATCGCTCGGTCCCTTACGCCATGGGACGCGCGGTGTTCGCAGCGGCGCATGAACCGAAGTCGTTCTGGACGGTCGAAGGCGCCGGCCATACGGACATCGTCGATGTGGCCGGCCCGCTTTATCGGGCGCGTTTGCGTGCGTTTTATGCGAGTATCTTCCTATAACCGGATCGCCGGCCAAAGCGTGGAGCGCCTGGCGGCCCTCAGCGACGGTGTGTTCGCGGTCGCCATGACCCTGCTGGTATTGGATCTGCGCGCCCCGGAAGTGAAAGAGATTCACAACGAGCGAGACTTGTGGCTGGCCTTGGGGGCGCTCGCCCCGCGTCTCGTCATGTGCGCCATGACCTTTATGACACTGGGAATCTTCTGGGTCGGCCAGCAGACGCAACTGAACCACCTGACCCGCTCGGACCGCAGCCTGTCGTGGATGCACATCTTCTTCCTGTTTGCGGTTTCCATGATGCCGTTTTCCACCATGCTGCTGGCCGCTTTCATGGCTTACCGGATCGCGCTACTGGTGTATTGGGTGAATATCCTGCTGCTGGGCGGCGCCCTGTATTTCACCTGGGTGTGCGCACAGGGCCTGGGCCTGGTGCGTGACGACCTTTCACCGGCGGTGGCCGCGGCCATCAAGCGCCGTATCGTGATCGCGCAGGCCCTCTATGCCTTCGGCGCGCTGCTGTGCCTGGTGAACACGTATGTGAGCATCGGGTTCATCGTGCTGGTGCAACTGAATTACGCCGTCGCGCCGCGCCTGCCCGGACGCGCCCGTTAGTGGACCACGATTCCTCGCCCGTGGCGCAGCGTTGAAAACCCAATTGGGGGGCGGGCAATCATGCCCAGGATTGGCCGCCCTCCAAATTGAGTTTTCATCACATTTGGTGGCCCGCAGGGCCATCCTGACACGCTTCAGCGTGCCAGCGGCGGACTCCTCGGTCCGCCGGAGCGGGACTTGAAAGTCCCGCCGGAACGCTCATTTAGCGGTTGTTTTTCGGAGCCGCAAAGATGATGAAAACCAAAAATAGTGGGGCGGCCAATCTTGGCCGCAGCCGGCTTTCCAGCCGGCGTAGCCGCCTGAAAAGGCGGCTGCGGGCATGATTGCCCGCCCCACGGTGAGTTTTCGAGGGTGCCCAGGCGAAGTCACACGATGGTTCAAACCGGCCCGGCCGCCGGCACGCTAGAGCGTGCGCCACGGCGTGCGCCGTGAAGCTCATGGCGCCGGCGCGCGGCCCGGCGTCCAGGGCGCCCCGGCCGCGTCCAACGCCTGATCGAGCGCCTTCAGATCCACATCCACCAGCGTGTGCAGCTTATCCCGGACCGCGCCAAACTCCTGGCTGGCGACCGCGAACGCCTGCACATCGGTGCCCGTCGGATGCTGCAGCATCGCGCTTTCATTTCCCACGATGGTCTCCACTCGCTCCACGATGGACATGGGCGCGTTCTCGTTTCGCCGCGCCAGGGTCACATCGCCGCGCAGCGCGCGTAGCGCTTCGTTGTTCTGCTTCTCCAGGGTGCGCGCCGCGTCCGCCCATTTCCTGTCCATCGCGGGCGTGGCGTCGATGGCCTCTTTGATTTTGCCCACGCGCGTATTCAGCTCATTCGCGGTGTCCAGCGCGCTCAAAATCGCGCGCTCCAGCTTGGCGACTTTCTGCTGGAATTCGAACAATTCTTTGCGGCCGGCATCCTCCGCGCCGGGTCCGCTCTCTGCCTCCACCGTGAATTCCCGCGCGGGCACCAGCGGCGTCACTACCCCTTCCACGCGCTTCGAAAGCGAAACCGTATAGCGTCCCGGCGCGACCAGCGGCCCGGCCGGCTCCTCGAAAAACAAATCGTCGTCAACCTCCGCGGGATGCGGGGCCGGCAGCTGCGCGGCAGGCTCCCGCAGATTCCAATTCACCCGATGGAGACCCTTCGACATCGGCCCCGTCAGCGTGCGAATCGCGCGCCCGGAAGCATCCGCCACCGTCAGCAGCAATACGGGCCCCTCCTCCTCGTCCTCCGCCCGCAACTCCATTTGCGCGGGATAAGGAAGCGCCGCTTTCTTCTTTTCCGCCTCCTTTTCCGCATCGCGCCGCTGCTGTTTCCTGGTCTTGATTTCGTCCTTCAGATAGTAAGTAAACTGCGCGCCATACGGCGGATTTTCCGCGGTGAAGAAAGACTCGCCTTGAAATCCCTTGCCGCGCAGGCCGTACTGGCGCGTCTCGATAAACATCAGGGCGTTCTCGATGGGAAAAAGTACGACATTTTGCTCCAGCGTCTCCGGCTTCAGCTCGCGCAGCGGGGTATAGTTGTCGAGCACATAGATGCCGCGGCCGAAAGTGCCCACCACCAGGTCGTTCATGCGCTTTTGAATAGCCAGATCGCGTACCGCGACAGTCGGCATGCCGCCTTTCAGTTGCACCCACTTCTTGCCGCCGTCCACGGTGAAGAACAGCCCGAACTCCGTGCCCGCAAACAGTAGCCGCGGGTTCACATGGTCTTCCGCGATCGCCAGAACCGGACCATTGGCCGGCAGGTCGCCCTGAATGGCGATCCAGGTGCGCCCGGCATCGGTGGTCTTCAATAGATACGGCGCGAAGTCAGACGCCTTGTGACGGTCGAAGGCCGCATACGCCGTGCCGGCGTCGTGCTGCGAAGCCACGATGCGGCTCACATAGGTCCCCTCGGGTACGCCGGGAAACCTGTCCATCTTGCGCCATTCGCCACCGCCGTTTTCGGTCACCTGGATCAGGCCGTCGTCCGTGCCTGCATAAATCAAGCCTTCCTTCTTCGGCGATTCCGACAGCGCCACGATATTGCCATAAAACGAAGTGGAAACATTCTTCGCCACGGCATCCGGCCCCCACACTTTACCCATCACTGCCAGGGTATTGCGGTCGGCCTGGCGGGTCAGATCGCCGCTCACAGCTTTCCAGGAATCCCCGCGGTCGTCGCTGCGGAACAGTTTGTTGGCGGCGAAGTACACGCGCGTGTGCGAATGCGGGCTGATCGTCAGCGGCGAATCCCAATTCCAGCGCAACGGCGGATCGCCGATGCCCGGCTGCGGCTGGATGCCCACCGATTCGCCGGTGCGCCGGTCGTAACGAACCAGCACGCCGTACTGCGACTCGGAATAAACCGTCTCCGGATCCTGCGGGTCCACGCGCGAATGAAAGCCATCGCCTCCCGCCGTGACGAACCAATCGGCGTTGGTAATGCCGTGAATGCTGCGCGTGCGCGCCGGTCCGCCCATGGAGAAATTATCCTGCGTGCCGCCGTAGACGTGATAGAAAGGCGCCGCGTCGTCTACCGCAATATCGTAGAACTGCGTCACCGGCAGGTTAGCCTTGAACGCCCACGCCGCCGCGCGGTCGAAGCTCTCGTACACGCCGCCATCGCAACCCACCAGATAATGGCTGGTATTGTCCGGATCGATCCAGATTTCGTGATTGTCCACGTGTTTGAAGCGTTCGCCGAGATTGTGCAAAGTCTTGCCGCCATCGTCGGAAACCTGCAAGAACACGTCCATCACGTAAATGCGATCTACGTTCTTCGGATCGGGTACGATGTGCGCGTAATACTGTGCCTGGTCGTCGTGGTCGCTCCGCCGTTCCCACGTGGCGCCGAAATCGTTGGAGCGGAAGATGCCGCCCTTCTTGTCGATGGATTCGATGCTGGCATAGACCACCTCGGGATTCACCGGAGACACGGCCAGGCCAATCCGTCCCAGGTCTGTAGAGGGCAGGCCCGATGTCAACTTGTTCCAGGTGGCCCCCGCATCGGTGGATTTGTAGAGGGCGCTCTCCGGACCGCCGTCGATCAGCGTCCACACATGCCGGCGGCGCTGGTACGCGGCGGCCAGCAGCACATCCGGATTGCGCGGGTCCATCGCCACGTCGGTCACGCCCGTATTCTCGCTGATCGTCAGCACGGCCTTCCAACTCTTGCCGCCATCGGTCGTCTTATACAAGCCGCGGTCGCCGCCCGGTCCCCACAATGGTCCTTGCGCGGCCACATACACGGTATTGGAATCCCGCGGATCGATGGCGATGCGCGCGATGTGCTCGGACTTCTTCAGTCCCATGTTCTTCCACGATTTGCCGCCATCGTCTGAGCGGTACACGCCATCGCCGTACGAGACGCTGCGCTGGCTGTTGTTCTCCCCCGTGCCGACCCACACCACGTTGGGATTCTTCGCGTCGATGACCACGGTCCCGATCGAATAGGAGCCCTCGCCGTCGAACACCGGCGTGAACGAAACGCCCGCGTTGACCGTCTTCCATACGCCGCCCGACGCCGCGCCCACGAAATAGGTGCTCTTGTCCTTAGGGTGCACGGCGAACGCGACCACGCGGCCGGATGTCACGGCCGGGCCAATGGAGCGTAGCTTCAACCCGGCGAAGGTCTCCGCGATGCTGGGACCGGCGGACTTGTCAGCCTCCTGCGCGGGGAGCGACGGGAGAGCCATCAGGAAAGCGGTGAGAAGAGCGTAGCGTAGCGTTGGCACGCGAGCAGTATAGCAACTGGCCCAGCCGTGGCGCAGGCACTCTACATCTTTCCCTCGAACAGAAACACCAGCTCGATTACCAGAATCACCACCACCATCAGCTCCAACACAAAAGCGCGCCCTTGCTGGAACTGGTCCACCATGAACTCATACAAGTCGCCGGCGGTGTGCAGTTTTTCATCCACCAGCTTGCGGTAATCCGTCACGCCGACCTTGCCCGCGGCCAGCCGGTAAACGCGCGCGGAATACATATCGCTGAGAAACTTGATCGAATTGTCCATGCGCTCGGTCAGTTCGCGCACGTCCAATCGGATGGTGTTCAGCCGGCCGGCCTCCCGCGCCAGGCGCCAGCGCGCCAGCACGCCCGTGCCCTTATCGAGCGACCGGTACACATCCGCCAGCAGACGCGTCAGCGTCTCGTCGTAATAGCGGAACTCGATCAACTGCGAATTGGCATATTCCAGTAATTGCATTACAGGCAAGGCGTCTTCGGGCGTGTCATAGACCAACGCGGCCGTCCAGCCGATGACCACGAGGTCGTCCGGATAATAGGAGCGCCGCGATTGCAGGATCTCCATGCGCTCGTCTTCGGCCAGGCGCATTTCTTCGCCGCGCACCACCTGCGCGATTTCCTCGCCGCGCTCCGCGATCAGTTCCTCGCCGGTGACGACGCTGCCATCGCTCTGAATTATGGGCCGGAGCTGGATGATGTAGTAGTCTTCCGTCAGCCAGTCGGTGTACGGCTTCACCAGAGCGGGCTGCGCGCGCGCCAGGCTCCGCCGGACGCAATCGGCCGCCTGCTTCTCGATCTCCGGCGCCGCGATCGACCGGCTCGACAGGCGCATCAACTCCCGCCAGCCGAATTCGAAGGGTAATTGCAGCTCGATGCTGACCACGCCGTATTCGTAGTAATGCATGTGCGCCTGCAATCGCTCGCCGGTTTCCAGCCGCAGCGGTTCCAGCGCCTCAATCACCGGCGGCTTTTCAAACCGCACGTACTCAGGCGTGGGTCGCCGGAAACTGGGTTCACGCCCGGCCGGTTGCGCTCCGAGTATGGTGCGCAACTCCTCCAGCCCGATCTCCTCGCACACGTCGTACAGGAACAGGAGCCAGAACGTGCCCGACAGACGATCGGTAGCCGCGGCCATCACGCCATTTTACGCTATGCCCCTCACGGCTTGGAGTAATTCGGATACACCGGCCGCGTGATCGCCGGCGGCGGATTCTGCCGCAGTTCCTCCATTACCACCGCAATCGCCTTCTCCAACTGCGGATCGTGCCCCTGCCGTACAGCCGCCGGGTCCTGTTCCACTTCGATATCCGGCGTGATGCCGTGGTTTTCCACGTCCATGGTGCCGTTGGGATTCCAGATCGCCACGCTGGGCGCCATCACTACGCCGCCATCCATCAGTTCGGGATATCCGGTCAACCCCACCAGGCCGCCCCAGGTGCGTTCGCCGATCAGTTTGCCCACGCCCGCGCGGTGAAAGTACCACGGCATGGCATCGCCGCCGGAGCCGGCGAATTCATTGACGATCATCACCTTCGGCCCAAAAATCGCGCCCTGCGGCTGCAGGAAGTCCGCGCCGTCGCGCGAACTGGCCACGCTCATCAACTTACGCTGCAGATACTCGATGATGTCGGTGGCCAGCGCGCCGCCATGGTTGAATCTTTCGTCGATGATCGCCCCGTCCTTGTCCACCTGCGCGAAGAAGTAGCGCATAAAGCTGGTGTAGCCCCCGAAGAAGGTGTCGGGCATGTGGATGTAGGCCACCCGCCCGCCGGTCACTTGGTCGACTTTGCGGCGGTTGTCCTCGATCCACGCCAGGTGCCGCAGGCTGGATTCGTCTTCGACCGGCACCACGCTCACCTCGCGCGACTTTGCGCCGGATGGGTCCGGCCCTACTTTCAGCAGGGTGGTCTTCCCGGCGGTCGCTTCGAAGTAGCTATATATGCTGTCGGCGCCGCGCAATTCGCGCCCGTTCACCCCCAGCAGATACTCGCCGGCGATCACGTTTACGCCCGGCTGTGTCAGCGGCGCCTTCAGATCGGGATTCCAGTTCTCGCCGTCGTAAACGCGCGCGAACCGGTATCGCCCGTTTTCGATCGCATAGTCCGCCCCGAGCAGCCCCGTACGCACATGCTTCACCTCCGGCCGGTCGCCGCCGCCAAGGAACATGTGACCGACCGTCATATTGCCCAGCATCTCGGTGAACAGGTAGTTCAGATCGTCGCGCGACGCCAGGCCGCTCAAATAGACGCCATAGCGTTCCTCGGCCGCCTGCAGGTCCAGACCGTGATAATGCGGATCGTAGAAGAACTCGCGTTCGATGCGCCAGACTTCATGGAACATCTGCTTCCATTCGGCCGGCGGATCCACCCTCACCTCCAGATCCTGCGTCTTGAGCGCCTTTTCGTTCCCGGGCTTCGGCGGCGGGCCATCGTTGCCGTCAGGCATCGGAGGCGGTTCGGCGATCGTCCATTTGTCGTCCTGCTGGTAGAGCATTTTCTCGCCGTTGAACGACACCTGAAAGCTCTTGACGCCGCCGACCACCACGTCCGCCTTCCGCTTGCTCAGATCGAAGCGATGCACCGTGAACACAGGCGGCGCCTGGGGATTTGGCGCGGGGGCTTCGATGGCATACACCACGCCAGCCTTGCCCGCTTCAAGGGCGACATACCGGACCGGTGGCATGGGCAGCGACAGAATACGCTGGCCGATCTTCTCCAGATCGACCTTCACTTCGACTTTATCGGCGCTCTTGTCTTTGTCTTTGTCGTCCTTCTTGGCGTCGTCTTTCTTGGCGTCATCTTTTTTGGCGTCGTCCTTCTTCTTTTCGTCGTCGCTCTCGGGCGCCAGCGGAGACGGTTCGGTCTTGGACAGCACGATCAGATATACGCTCGCCGAAACCGGCCGCGAAAAGCTCTCGATATCCGGCTGCATGGCCGCGCCCGAATTGGTGCTGGCGGTGAAGTATACGTACTTCCCGTTCTTGTCGAATACCGGATTCTCTGCGTCGCTCATGCCGTCGGTCACCTGTGTGCTCTTCGCGCTCGCCAGCGAGTAGAGATAGATGGCCGCCATGTGGCTCTTCAACGTCTTCGAGTACGTCAGCCACTGGCTGTCCGGCGACCACGCGGGCGCCAGCCCGTTGCCGTTGTAGTAGTAATCCGTCTCCACCAGGACCGGTTTCTTCGCCGCGAGATCCACATAGAAAAGATGGGCGTGGTTGTCCAGGTAGGCGATCTTTTTGCTGTCCGGCGACCACCGCGGCGTCGAATAGAACGCCTTGCCCAGCGGGATCTTCGCCGTATCGCCCGTGCCGTCCTGGTTGCGGATGTGCAAGGCGTAATCGCCGGATTCGTCCGACAGGTAAGCGATGCTTTGCCCATCGGGCGACCACACCGGCTCGCGCTCCATCACATTGGTGCTATTGGTCAGGTTGCGCGGATCGCCCTTATCCGCGGGAACCGTGAGGATCTCGCCGCGCGCCTCGAACACCGCCCGCACGCCGCTCGGCGAGATGTCGGCATTCCGCAGCCGCTTGGCCACATTGACGTAATGCGGCCTCAGTTCGGGCAAGTCTCCCGCCAGGGTCACCGGAACTGGCTTCGTTTGGCCGGTCTTCAGATCGTATAAATGCAATTCGCCGAACTGCTCGTAGACGATCGCCCCCGGTCCCGCCGAAGCTGATTTGAAATCCAACCCATGATTCGCGACGGCGCGTGTGCCTTTCTGGGTCTTGGTGTCGTAATAGAACAACGTGACTGGCCCTTCCCGGTCCGAAAGAAAGTAGATCCGGTCGCCGACCCACATGGGGTTGAAGTCGTTCGAATTGTCGCGCGGAATCTTCACCACGCTCGAATCCGCCAGGTTGGCGATCCAGATTTTGCGCGTCTGCCCGCCGCGATACCGCTTCCAGGCTTGCTGCCACTGAAACAGCGGCACGTAGGCCAAGTGCGATCCGTCGGCGGAATAGGATCCCTCGATCGCGATCGGCAGGGGCAATTCTTCGGGCAACCCACCGCCATCGACAGGCAAGGTGTACAGCCTCGCGCCGTCATTAGGGATCGCGCGCGAGGAGACGAAGAGCACGCGCTTGCCATCCGGCGTCCAGCCGACTGCGCCATCCTGGCCCGGATGATAAGTCAGGCGCCGCGGCACGCCGCCTTCGGCGGGCATGACGAAAACATCTACGTTGCCGTCGTATTCGCCGGTAAAGGCGATCGACGACCCGTCCGGTGAAAACACCGGGTCGTTTTCTACTCCCGGCGCCGTGGTCAGCCGTTTGGCCTCTCCGCCCTCACGCGGGACGGACCAGAGATCTCCGGCATAGGAAAACACGATTTGCGTCCGGCTGAGAGCCGGGCTCCGGAATAATAAATGCCCGGTTTGGGCGCCGGCGAATGGGCTTAAAAGAAGGAGCGCGCAAAGGATTCGATGCATAGACTCTAGTATCGCGCGAGTTGATCCAAAAGGGCTGAGCGCGCGGTAAGCTGGTCGTTTGCCGCCGCCCAAAGCCCCCCAGGTCCACGCCAAACCGAAGAAATCCATGGAGCGCGGGTGGATTTTTGCCGGGTTCATTGCCGCCGTGTATCTCGCATTCCAGGTCTATGCGCCGGCGCTCCACGGGCCCTTTGTTTTCGACGATCTCGACTTACCCTACTACAAAGGACTGCCCGGCGGATTCTGGCCCTGGGTGAGCGGCGTCCGGCCGCTTCTCATGTTCAGTTACTGGGTCAACTACGCCTGCTCGGCGTCCGCATTTGGTTTCCGCGTGGTGAATGTCGGGATTCACGTGATCAATACCGCCCTCGTGTTCTTGATCCTCCGGAAACTGCTGAACCAAGCTGGACAGGACAGCCCATGGCTGGCCGCATTCGGAGGCGCCGTCTTTCTACTGCATCCGATCCAAACAGAATCGGTGGCTTACGTAGCGGGCCGTTCGGAGTGTCTCAGCGCACTGTTCTTCCTGGCGGCATTTGCGGTCTTCCTTTACCGGCGGCCTGCCGCGGCCAACTGGGGGACTGCCATCGCCGTTCTGGTTCTGTTCGGCGGAGCGCTGGCCACCAAGGAACATACGCTGGTGCTGCCCGGCCTGCTTTTGTTGACCGACTATTACTGGAACCCCGGCTTTTCGGGGAGCGGAATCCGGGGAAACTGGCGGATTTACACTCCCGCAGCTGTGCTGGGGATGGCCGCTCTGGGATTCGTCGCGAGCATGCTGGCCCACGCCCGAACCGCGGGTTTTGGCATCGCGGGCCTCACCTGGTATCAGTATCTGTTCACCGAATGCCGCGCCTTTTTCGTCTACCTCCGCCTTCTGGTATTCCCGGCGGGGCAGAATGTGGATTGGGATTTTCCCATCTCGCGAAACATCATGGACCATGGCGCTATTCTTGGCCTGGCCGCGATCCTTCTTCTGGTGGGCGCGGCTTGGTACTGCCGGCGACGCTATGCGCTGGCATCTTACGGCTTCCTGGTCTACGTGTTGCTCCTGCTGCCGACCAGTTCATTCGTGCCCATTAAAGATCCGGTTGCCGAACGGCGTCTGTATCTGCCAATGGTTGGGATGCTGCTGGTAGCCATCGCTGGGCTAAGCCGTCTGCGCATCGGCCGCCGCCCGCTGGCTGCGGCCGGCTGCAGCATCGTTGCGTTACTGGCGGTCGTCACTTATCAACGCAATGAGTTATGGGGCAACGACATCCGGTTGTGGGAGGATGCCGTGCGCAAATCCCCCGGAAAAGCGCGCGTACACTCGCAAATGGCGTTCACCTACTATATCCACGGGAATTGCCGGGATGCCGCCGCGGAGTATGCCGGGGCCGCGCTTTTGCAGAAGCCCGATTCTCACCAGTTGGTCGACTGGGGATTAGCCGATGAGTGCGACGGGGACCCCGCCGGGGCAGTGGCGAAACTGCAGGAGGCCGCCGCCCAGAAGCCGACCGCGCATGTATATTCCCAGATCGGACTCGTCTACGCCCGTCAGTCGCAGTGGCCGGAAGCCCTGGCTGCGTTGGCCCAGGCGGAGAAGATCGATGCGGGTTACGCCATGACATACTGCTATCGCGGCGGAGTGCGCGCGGCCACCGGCGATTTTGCAGCCGCCGTGGCGGAATATCGGCGCGCCCTATCCTGCGATCCCGCAAACCCACTGGCGCGCCAGGGCCTGGCGTATGCGCAGCAGCAATTGAGCCGCCGCTGACGTGCCTTAAAACCGTTGTCTTACTCGCCTGTCCCGGTCAGCGATACCGTCTGCTTGGCGGGAGTGGCGTCCGACTCGATGGCGAACTCGGCGGTCCGGTTACCCGTCGCCGAAGGCGTGAAATTGAAGTAGATCTGGCAGCTAACTCCCGGATTCAAGGTGCTGCCGCAGTAATTCCCGCCGATGCTGAAGTCGGCCTGGTCCGCGCCGCTAAAGCCGAAACTCTTAAACGTCACGGGAACCGTTCCCGAATTGGCGATATTGACTGAACCGCCGTTGTACTCGGTGCTGCCGACCGGAATGGGGCTGAAGGTCAGGCTGGCCGGGCTCACAGACAACGTCTTGACCGCGGCCACGCCTTTTCCAACGAGGCTGATGGACTGTGGGCTTCCCGGCGCATTGTCGATCACTTTGAAGGTGGCCAGGCGCACACCCGCCGCCGTCGGCGTAAACTCGATCGTGATGTAGCAGCTCTGATACGGCTGCAAGGGCGCCGGACTCAGCGGGCAATTGTTGGACTGAATGCCGAAGTCCTTCGCCGCGGCTCCCACGATCTGAAATCCCGTCAGCAGGACGTTATTCGCGCCCGTATTGTTTACCGTCATACTGGTCGAGGTGGTATATCCGATTCCCTGCGCCTGTGGGAAGGTCAACGGGATCGGCAGCAGGCTGATCGCACTCGACGGAGGCTGGGTCGAGATTCCCAGCCCCGCCAGCGGAACCACTTGCGGACTACCCGCGGCATTGTCCAGGACCTCAAGGTCCGCGAAACGCGCACCGGTGACGGACGGGGTGAAGGTGACATAGACATCGCACGTCCCGGTGAGGATCGCCGGGCAATTGTTGACCGCCGTGAAATCGCCGGCGTTAGGACCGATGACTTTGATTCCACTTATGGAAACCGGGATGCCGGCAACGGCCGTGACCGGGATTTGCGTCTGTTCGCTGGACCCCAGCGGCTCGGGAGTGAAGTTCACCACGTTTGGATAGACCTGAAGTGCCGGAGCGGAGCTCACACCGAATCCGACCAGTGGCAGGCTTTGCGGACTCCCCGACGCGTTGTCCGAGACCTGCAATCGCGCCAACCGCGCACCCAACGCCGATGCCGTAAATTGCAGGGTCACATTGCAGCTCGCAAAAGGTGGAAGTGTGGCGGGCGCCTGCGGGCAGTTGTTCCCGGTGATCGCGTAGTCCTGCGCATTGGTCCCCGCCAGCGAAACGCCGCTAAGAGTCACCGCCTCGCTTCCGTTGTTGGCAATGGGAGTCGATACTTCCGTCGGCACACCCACCGGCTCGGCTTCAAAGGTAAGCTCCGATGAACCGAAAGTGAGGGTACGCGACGGAGACACCCCCGTCGCAGCCAGGGGCACGCTGAGCGGCCCGCTGCCGCCAATGTAATCGATGTTGATCTCGGCGACCCGCGTACCGGACGCCGAGGGCGTGAAACTAAAGGTTACGCTACAGTAGCTGAATTCGCCGATTACGGCGCCGGGATTGCAACCGTTTTGCAAAACTCCGAAATCGGATTTGGCGCTGCCTGCCAGCGCAAACTGGCTGATCGTTACGGACGAGGGGTTATTGTTATAGAGGCTGAAGGTAGCCTGGCTCTCGTTTCCGACAGCGGTGGGCGCGAATGCCGGCGTGCTAAACGACAGCGCATTTCCGGCCGCGGCGCCCGAGCCGATCAGAAACAAGGAGATGCTTTGCCCCGATACCGGATCGGTGGCGAAGAGTGTAGCCACACGGATACCCGGAGCCGAAGGCGTAAAAATCACGGGCACATAGCACGAAGTATTCGGATTGAGGGAAGCGCAGTAGCTGATCACCGAGAAATCGGCGGCGTCGATGCCCTGGACCTGCAGCGAGATCTGCGCGGTTCCGGGGCCTTGATTCTCCAGGTTGACGCTGCCGTAGTTCGCCTGGCCCACTGTAGACGAATTGAACACCAGCGGGCTGGTCCCAAAGCTCAGATTCGCGCTGGAACCCACTCCCGTGCCCTCCATGGGAATAGTCTGCGGGCTACCGGGAGCGCTATCGAAGATTTCCAGGTTCGCGAGCCTCGGGCCCAAGGCCGCGGGAGAGAACTGCACCGCCAGGCTGCACTGGTATTGCGGCGGCAGAGTGTATGGACTCGGCGCGCAATAGTTCTGCACTAGCGAGAAATCCGAGGCGTTTTGCCCCGTAATGCGGAAGTCGTTCATGGTCACCGTTTCCGTACCGGTGTTCTGAACGTAAATGGTGGTGGGCGCATTGCCGGCCGTGCTCGTCGGGGTGAGAGCGACGGCCGTGGGGAAAAGTTGCAGCATGTTCACCCCGGGCGAGCCCACGCCGCTGAGGGGCAAAGTTTGCACGCCGCCAGGCGCATTGTCGGTGAGTTGCAAGCCGGCCCCGCGCAGCCCGGTGGCCGTGGGAACAAATATCATGCTGATATAGCAGAACGCACCGGCTGGTACTGTTGTGGAACCGCAGCTATTCTGCGTAAGCTGAAAATCCTGGGCATCCGCGCCGGCCACCGCCGCCGACTGAATATTCAAGGGTGCGTTCCCCGTGTTCTGCACCTGGATGAACGCCGAGGGAGCGTATTGCGAGCTGATTCCAAGTGGTGTGCTGGGAAAGGCCACATCCGGAACCGTAAAGGCGACCCCGACGGTGGCCGCCAGGCCTTCGCCGGTCAGAAGAGCGGATTGGGGCGCGCCGCCCACGTCTTTCACCACCACGGCTGCCAGGCGGAGGCCTACCGCCGAAGGCGTGAACGATATCACGGGGTAACAGTACTGCCCAGGCGGCAGGGTGCTCGGGCTCAGTGGGCATGAGCCGTTGGTAACACTGAAGTCGGACGCCTGCGCGCCCGTAATGCTGAACCCGCTAATCGCAACCGGATTTGTGCCGGGATTGTAGAGCGTGAGGCCGTAATAATTGACGGAGGTCGATCCCACGCCCGTAGCATTGAACGTGACAACGCCTGCGCTGAGAGTCAGGACGTTCGGTGCGGAGCCGGCCTGCAAAATCGCTACTCCGGTAAATCCCGCCACTGCCACCAGAACTGGTAAACTTGGAATGAACTTTCGCATTCGAGGCCTCCGCTTTGTGCGTCCGGATACATAGAATAAGCGATCCGCCCCTGGTTTTCAATGTTTATCTTTCAGCATGTTTATCTTTCAGCACCCTCGAATCTCTGGGACCGGCTTCCCAAAAATGCCCTGCGGCAGCCATCCCGCTTGTGGTATGCTATATTCCGTAACCAAAACGAGATAAAGAGAAGACAAGGAGCAACCACTCGAGCATGGCACTGGCGACCGAAGCAAAGCGGCAGGTAATCACTGGAAATCAGCGTGGTAAGGCTGATACGGGATCGCCGGAGGTACAAATCGCCCTGTTGAGTGAGCGCATCACGCAGCTAACGGAACATTTTAAGACCCACCAGAAGGACCATTCCTCGCGAAAGGGTCTTCTGACGATGGTCGCCAAGCGGCGCCGGATGCTCAGATATCTTCGGGACACCGATCCGGACCGCTACAAGGCTCTTCTGCTCAAGCTAGGCATCCGCCGCTAGCTTTGCCGCTAGCATGGTTCCCTGATTTTAGGGGCCGCCTCGTCCTGTCAACTCCAGTCTCATTTCGGCCGGTCACGCGACCGGCCAGATTTCGTCGTTGGCCGCCCGCGATCGGGTGGTCGAGGCTCGGAGAATTTAGAAAATGTCACATACAGTTGAAATCGATCTGGGAGGCCGCCAGATCACCCTCGAAACGGGTAGAATGGCCAAGCAGGCGAACGGCGCGGTCGTCGTTCGGTCCGGCGATTCCGTAGTGCTGGTCAGTGCCTGCATGTCCGAGGAGCCAAAGCCGAATGCCGGCTTCTTCCCCCTCACGGTAGATTATCGCGAATACACCTACGCCGCCGGCAAGATTCCGGGCGGCTTCATCAAACGCGAGGGGCGTCCCTCGGAAAAGGAAATCCTCACCAGCCGGTTGATCGACCGGCCGGTTCGTCCGTTGTTCCCCGAAGGGTTTTTGAACGAAACCCAGATCATCGCCATGGTCCTTTCCGCCGATCCGGAGCAGGACCCCAACTCTCTGGCTGTCGTCGGTGCCGGCGCCGCGCTGGCCATATCCGATATCCCGTTCCACCACGTTTTGGGCGGAGTCCGCGTGGGCTTGGTGAAGGGTGAGTACGTCGCCAATCCCACCTACACCGAAGGCCGCGAGTCGAAGCTGAACATCATCGTGGCGGCCACCGAAGGCGGCATCGTCATGGTGGAAGCCGGCGCGCAACAGGCTTCCGAGCAGGACGTCATCGGCGCCATCGACTTTGGTCACACCTGCTGCAAGAAAATCGCCGCCGCCATTCACGAACTGGTGGCGAAGGTCGGAAAACCGAAGCGTGTTTTCGAAGCCAAGGTTCTCGACCAGGCGCTTTACGACCAGATCGCCGCCCAGGCTCGCGAGCCCCTCATCGACGCGCTGAATACCGAAAAGTATCCCAAGCTGGAGAGCTACGCCCGCGTTGCCGACGTGAAGAAGAAAGCCCTGGAAGGACTGGCGGACGAGCAGAAAGACGAAGGCAAGAAGATCTTCGAGACCCTGAAAGAGCGCATCTTCCGCGACGAGATGTTGAAAAACCATCGCCGCCCGGATGGCCGCGCCTTCGATCAGATTCGCCAGATCACCATAGAAACCGGCGTGCTGCCGCGAACTCACGGCTCCGCGCTGTTCACCCGCGGCGAAACCCAGGCCCTGGTGACCCTCACCTTGGGCACCAAGGACGACGCCCAGCGCATCGAACTGCTGGAGCCCGGCGAGGCCTCCAAGCGTTTCATGCTGCACTACAATTTCCCGCCGTTCAGTGTGGGTGAAGTGGGCTTTATGCGCGGGCCGGGCCGCCGCGAAATCGGCCACGGCGCGCTCGCCGAGCGGGCCCTCCTGCCGATCATACCCGCCGAGACCGCTTTCCCCTACACCCTGCGCGTGGTCAGCGACATCCTGGAATCCAATGGATCGAGTTCCATGGCGACCGTTTGCGGCGCTTCGCTCGCTTTGATGGACGCGGGCGTCCCAATGGCCGCGCACGTGGGCGGCATTGCCATGGGCCTGGTGAAGGAAGGCGACGACTACGCCGTCCTTACCGACATTGCGGGCGCCGAAGACCATTACGGCGACATGGACTTTAAGGTGGCCGGCACACGCCAGGGCATCACCGCCTTACAGATGGATATCAAGGTGACCAACGTCACCGCCGTCATCATGCACGAGGCACTGGAACAGGCCCGCCGCGGCCGCCTCTACATCCTCGACAAGATGGAGGAAGCCATCAGGCAGCCGCGCGCCAATATGTCGCAATACGCGCCGCGCATTTACACCATTCACATTCCGACCGATAAAATCCGTGACGTCATCGGACCAGGTGGCAAGGTGATCCGCGGGATCATCGAGCAGACCGGCGTGAAGATCGACGTGGACGACGACGGCACCGTGCATGTTTCTTCGAGCGACGAAGCCGCGGCCAACAAGGCGCTGCAAATCATCGGCGACATCACGGCGGTGGCCGAGGTGGGCAAAACCTACTTGGGCAAGGTCGTCCGGCTGGTGGATTTCGGCGCGTTCGTCGAGATTTTTCCCGGGACCGACGGCCTGCTGCACATCAGCGAGATTGCCGAGAACCGCGTGCGCGAAGTGCGCGACGAGTTGAAGGAAGGCGACCAGATTCTGGTCAAAGTCCTGGCGCTCGAAGGCAACAAGATCAAGCTGAGCCGTAAGGCTGTATTGCGGGAACAACGCGAGAAACTAGCCAAAACCAAGTAGACACTGTGCCGAGGATAGCTGTTTGGACCTCCATAACAATGTGTTCTACAGCTATCGTGGCGCGATCATAGACGCGGACGCCCGCGAACGTGTGCTTGGAGTGGGTCGACATGCCGTATGGGGAGCCGCGATGGATCGATATTGGACTCGTCGAGGGCCTCGAGATCGTCGTGGCTTATACATTGCGCGGTAATACGGTCCGGCTCATCTCCGCACGAAAGGCAGAGCGACATGAGCGCGAAGACTACTGGAACGGTTGAATTCACTCTGGATCCCAAGCACCCGCCCAAGCTGACGAAGAAGGCGAGAACGCGCCTAGCTCGGCTGGCTGACAAGGATATCGACTTCACGGACATACCCGCCACGCATGGCGTTGCCTGGAAACGCGTCGGTCCATTGATTCCCGTGGTCAACAAACGGCAGATCACCTTGCGGGTCGACGCAGACGTCTTCGCCTTTTTCAGATCGACGGGTGCGCGCTACCAGACTCGCATGAACCAGGTATTGCGTTCGTACGTGGCTTCCCAGCAGCCGGCCGCGGGATCCAAAAGGCCGCATGGCCGGTAGCCAGGCCCGCGTCCTTAGCTAAAGAACCGGCCCGATCCGCCACGGCACGAATTCGTGGTGGCCCAGTTGTTCCGCGCGGGTCCTCTCTCCCGAGGCCACTCGCAACAGCGCCTCAAAAATCTCGCGGCCCACATCCTGAACGCTTTTCTCACCATCGGCGATGGCGCCCGCGTTAATGTCCATGTTGTCCTGCATGCGCCGGTAGGTATGGCTGTTGCTCGCGATCTTCAGCACCGGTACGGATGGAAAGCCGATGGCGCTCCCGCGTCCGGTGGTGAAGGCAATCAGGTTGCATCCGCCCGCCGCCAAGCCGGTGAGCGAAACCGGATCGTAGCCGGGAGTGTTCATGAACACGAAGCCGGGAGTGCGCACCGGCTCGGCATAATCCACCGCATCGGTCAAGGGCGAGGTGCCCGCCTTGGCCACCGCGCCCAGCGACTTCTCCAGGATATTGGTCAAGCCGCCCTCCTTGTTCCCGGGCGACGGATTGTCGTCGAAACTGCCGGCGAAGCGCGTCAGGTATTGCTTATAGCCCCGCACGAAACTCAGGAGTTTCTCGGCCACTTGCCGATTGCGTGCGCGGCGTACCAGCAGGTGTTCGGCGCCGAAGATTTCGGTGGTTTCCGCAAGCACCGCGGTGGCCCCGATTTCGGCCAGCATATCCGAGCAGACGCCCAGCGCCGGGTTGGCCGTAATGCCCGAAAACGAATCCGATCCGCCGCAATTCAGCCCCAGCACGATGCGCGAAGCCGGCACCTCCACGCGCTGTTCCCCGGCGCATTGCTCCATCAGCCGGGCGATCTCCGCGCGCGCCGCGGCTAATGTCCCACGCGTGCCGCCGCTCGATTGCAGGGTCATCCCCACCAGGCGGCTGGTGCGGGGAGCGTTGGGACCAAGATAGTGTTCGATCTGGTTCACCTCGCAGCCCAAGCCCAGGATCACCGCGGCCGAGACGTTGGGATGCGCCAGCACTCCCGCCAGCGTGCGGCGAAGCTGCTCCGTGTCCGGCCCGATGGTGTGGCCGCAGCCTTCGCCGTGTGGAAAGGCCACTACGCCATCCACGTTGGCCGGCAACGATTCGCCGGCGAAGCTGTGCGCGATCATTTCCGCGGTGTGCGCGGCGCAGTTGCTGGCCGCCACTACGGCGATGTAATTGCGCGTGCCCACCGTGCCATCCTCCCGTGCGTAACCTAGGAAAGTGGGGGTCGCGCGGCGCTCGGGCAGCGGCGTTTCTCCCCTCGGGAATTCGTAATCGAAATGCAGTTCCTCGAAGGCCAGGTTGTGCGTATGGACGTGGCGGCCGGGTTCCACCGCGTGCCGGGCGCGGCCGATGATCTGGCCGTAGCGCCGCACCACCGCGCCCTGCGCGATGCCGGCCAGCGCGATTTTGTGGCCGGCGGGGATCGGCTCACGCACCGCCAGGGTCAGCCCATCCACCTTCAATTCGGTCCCCACCGATAGCGGCACGCGCGCAATGGCCACATTGTCGCTGGCATGCAGGTGGATGGCGGAGTTCTCCGCCGTCGGCAGCTTCGCGATTTCCAGCAGCGTTTCGAGTGGCATGCTTACCTCATGAGCAGCGTTTCGGGGGCTTCCTCGCCCAGATGGACGTGCAGTTTTCCACCGGCCGGATGAATCCAGATGCCTTCGCCCTCGCGCGGCACCGGGATGTTCGCGGGGCCGTCCGCCACCACGAAGTCCTTCGTCTCCGTGTCTGCCAGCAGCTTGCCGATATGCACGTGCACATGGCATTGCGAGCGCCGGATATCGGCGTTCGCGGCCAGCGCCCACTGGTCGCCCCAGAGTTCCTGGGCCTTCTTGATCGCCAGGGTCCACAGCGCCAGACGCTGCGCCGGCGTCAGACCGGCCAACTCGTGAATATGCGCGCGCGGCAGCGCCAGCCAGCGATGGGGCTTGGTCGGGTTAATATCCTGCAGCAGGAAAGCCTCCGCATCCGCAGGCTGTTTCTCGGCTTCCCGGCAGAGCCCGCATTCCCGCTTGGCCATGCTCTCGACGCTGGCCAGGTCGCAGGTACAATTGCGCACGTCGCCGAGCGCGAGAGCCGAGAAAATCAGGAGCGCCGGAAGGAACCGCACGATTTCATTATCTTACTTGAGAGGATCGCTCGTAGCGGCTTGCGCGCTGGGCGGCAGCTTGTCCGCATTCGCCAGCATCAGGCTTACCTGCCAAAGCTGCGTGTCGCTTAACGTTCCCTTGAAGCCCGGCATGCCCGTCAGGCGTATGCCGTTGGCCGCCTTCCAGTAGGTCTCGCCGGCTGGATCGTCGGTTACTCCGTGGCCGGTGAAAAGCTGCGGTGGATGCGGAAACATGCCTTTGGCGATCGTCGTCTCCGGTTGCCCTTTCAACCCGTGGCAAACGGCGCACTGATCGCGGTAGACGTGCGCGCCCGCTACCAGGTTCGCTTCGTCGGCCGGAATGGAAGCCTGCTTGGGTGCTTCCTTCGTGATCCGCGCATGCAGCGCCATGCCCGCGAGCCGCCGCTCCATCGGCATGGGAGGCGCGTCCACCGCCACGGGCGCCAGGCCCAAGGCAAAGTACGCGATCACGCCGGCAATAACCGCCAACAGACCGAACAAAAACCCAAAAAAGAATTTCTTCATCAGGCGATTCCCATTTTTTTCTGCATTTGCTCGAGCGTGATGCCCTTGGTTTCAGGATACGTGAACAGCACTACAAAGAATTGCACCGCCATCATGACCGTGAAAAAAGCGAAGGGCGCGGCCCCTGACTTGGCGGCGAGTAGCGGAAACGTTCCCGAGATGGCCGCATTCATAATCCAGTGCGTGAAACTGCCCAGGCTCTGCCCCTTGGCGCGCACCCGGTTGGGAAAGACTTCGCTGAGATAGACCCAGATCACGGCGCCCTGCGAAAACGCAAACGACGCGATGAATCCCACCAGCAGCCACACCAGCAATTCCTGATGGCGGTGCATCGCAAAAATCGTAGTGACGCCGCCCAGCGAGATGGTCAGCCCCACCGATCCGACCAGCAGCAGGGTCTTGCGCCCGATGCGATCGATCACCGACATGGCGATCATGGTGAACAGCAGATTCGTCGCGCCGATGGCGACGGCCTGCAGATCGCTCGAGACCTTGCTGAATCCGGCTTGCGCGAAGATGTCGTTCAAATAATAGAGAATCGCATTGATGCCGGAAAGCTGGTTGAACATGCCGATCGTCACCGCCAGGAAAATTGGTACGCGATACTTGCGCGTGAACAACGGCTCGTCGCCATGCCCGTGATCCGCGTCGATCGACGTGACGATCTCCTGCAGGTCCTCTTCGTAGTTCTCATCCCCGGTCAGCCGCAGCACCTCGCGCGCCTCCGGTACATGCCTGTTCTTCACCAGCCAGCGGGGGCTGCGTGGAATCCCGAAAAGCATAAGCATGAACAGGGCCGCCGGAATCCCGGAAACTCCCAGCTTCCAGCGCCATTCCGCGGCGCCAAAACCGCCAAGTCCGATGACATAGTTGGAAAAATAAGCCAGCAGGATGCCGAAGACAATGTTGAACTGAAACAGGCCCACCAGCCGGCCGCGCCATTTCGCGGGCGCAATTTCGGCAATATACATCGGTCCCAGAACGGAAGAGCCGCCCACGCCCAGACCGCCGATAAACCGGAAAGTAACCAGCGAATACCAGTCCCAGGCGAAGGCGCAACCGAGCGCCGAAATCAGGTACAGGATCGCCATCACCCGCAGGCTGTCGCGCCGGCCCCAGCGGTCGCCCGGCATGCCCGCGAACATGGCGCCGATGATGGTGCCCCATAGCGCGGCGGCCACGGTCAGCCCCAATGAGCCGGGCGTCAGGTGATACGTCTCCGTGAGTGGGTGGGTGGTGCCCGCGATCACCGCGGTATCGAACCCAAACAGCAGACCGCCGAGCG
>Ga0187871_10000425_pt1 | contig 40357 bp, 36 predicted proteins | sample June2016WEW_16_1_FD_132988 | JGI IMG/M metagenome (GOLD analysis project Ga0187871, IMG submission 132988) | Peatland microbial communities from SPRUCE experiment site at the Marcell Experimental Forest, Minnesota, USA - June2016WEW_16_10 | ecosystem: Environmental > Terrestrial > Soil >...
AGTCCGGCATCTTGCGCGTCGCGCGCTCATCGTTCAGTTGCTGAATGATCTTGTTCATTGCTCTCGCCCTCACCATAACTTTCGTCAATGACTCGACTGTCTTCCATCCGCCGCGCGGCCGCCGCGCGCTTGAAATCCTCGAGGAGCGCGCGCTCCTCGGCGCTCATCCCGCGGCGCTCCAGAAGATCGGGCCGGCGCAGCCATGTTCGGCCGAGCGACTGCTGCAGCCGCCAGCGCCCGATCGCGGCGTGATCGCCCGACGACAGGACCTCCGGTACGCCACGCCCGTCGACGCTCGCCGGCCGCGTGTAGTGCGGCCAATCCAGCAGACCGTCGGTGAACGATTCCTGCACGGCCGACTCTGCACTCCCGAGCGTACCGGGAAGGAGCCGCGCGATCGCATCGATAACCACCAGCGCGGGCAGTTCCCCGCCCGACAGCACATAATCGCCTATCGACCACTGCTCGTCGATCTCGTGATCGACAAATCGCTGGTCGATGCCCTCATATCGTCCGGCCACCAAGATCAACCCCGGCCAGTCGCGCGCCTCGCGCGCCCGCTGCTGATCGAAGCGGACGCCGTCCGCCCCCAGGTACACCGCCCGCGACCCCGACGGACTCGCCGCGCGCGCGGCCCGTAACGCATCGCGCAGAGGCTCGACTTTCAGCACCATCCCGGGACCGCCCCCGTAGGGACGATCATCCACGGTGCGATGCACATCGGCAGTGTGGTCGCGCGGATCGAAATAATCGACCTCGACCACGCCCCGCTCGAGCGCCCGCCCCACCACACCGTGCGCCAATGCCTCGCGAAGCATCGACGGGAACAAGGTCACGACCGCGACACGCATGCGTTGGCAATCTCAGTCCGCCGGATCGTCCCAATCGACCACGACCCGCCGCGCTCGCAGATCTACGCGCCGCAGATGCTGTGGGACGGCCGGCACCCAATACTCCCGCTCACCGCGCACCACCATCAAGGCATGCGCGGGTATCTCGATGAAATGCGCCACGACCCCGAGCCGGACGCCCGCCACATTCACCACCTCGCAGCCGATCAAATCGGCCCGATAAAAGTCTCTGTCGTCCCGGGGCGGCAACTCGCTCCGCGGCACGCCGATCACCGCGCCTCGAAGCCCCTCGGCCGAGGTGCGATCCTCGATCCCCGCCAATTTCACCGTCAGCTGCCCGCCGCTTCGGCCGTCCGCCTCGACCGCGTAGGTCCTCCAGGCGCCGCCGAGCTGGAGCTGAAACCGTCGATGATCCAACAACCGTTCGGGTGGATCCGTGTATGAGCGTAGCTTGACCCACCCCCGCACCCCGAAAGGCGCACCGACGGTCCCCAACTCGATGAGCGCCGAAGGCTCAGGGCTCATCACACCACTCGACTAGTCTGTAGCGGATTCCTCAGGCGGCCTGTTTGCGATAGACGGTCAGCAATTGCTTGACGCGGTCGGACATATGCGCCCCCTGCGTCAACCAATGTTCGATGCGCGCGACGTCCAAGCGCAGCTTGATCTCCGCCCCGCGCGCCACGGGATTGAAGAGCCCGACGCTCTCCAGGCTGGTACCGCCCTGACGCTTGCGGCTATCGGTCACCACGACGTGGTAGAACGGCGTCTTCTTGCCGCCGCGTCGAGTCAATCGGATCGTCACCATGATGCTTCACCTTGCAATGCCAAGCCGCTAATTGTACTGGTTCGAGGCGCGGCTCGGCAACAAAAAAGCCGGGGCGGATGCGCGGAAGCCCCGCGGTCGGGCGATTTCAGGGCTTCGGGCCGAATCCCGGGGGCATTCGCCCGGCCATTCCCCGCATCAGGTTCTTCAACATTCCGCCCTTCGCGAGCTTCTTCATGGTCTTTTGCATCTGATCGAACTGCTTGAGAAGGCGGTTGACCTCCGGCAGCGGCACGCCCGCCCCTGCTGCGATGCGCCGCTTGCGTGAGCCGTCGATGAGCTCCGGGCGGCGGCGCTCGCGCGGCGTCATGGAGTCGATGATCCCCATTTGCCGCTTCACGGCCTTGGGGTTGACCTGCCCGGCCGCGGCCGCGGCGTTGGCTTGCAATTGCGCCGGCAACTTGTCCAGCAGCGCGGACATGCCGCCCATCTTTTGCAGCTGGCTCAACTGATCGCGCAGATCCGAGAGATCGAAGGACTTCCCCTTGCTGATCTTCTTGGCGAGCTTCTCGGCCTTCTCCTGGTCGACTTGCTCCTGCACCTGCTCGACCAGCGAGAGCACGTCGCCCATTCCGAGGATGCGGGAGGCGATGCGCTCGGGCTGAAACAGCTCCAGCGCCTCGGACTTCTCGCCGGTGCCCACGAAGAGAATGGGCTTGCCGGTGACCTGGCGTACCGACAACGCTGCACCGCCGCGAGCATCGCCGTCCGCCTTGGTGAGAATGACGCCGGTCAGGCTGAGCGCGTCGTTGAAGGCCTTGGCCGCGTTCACGGCATCCTGTCCGGCCATGCTATCGACGACGAACAGCCGTTCGTGCGGATTGATGGCCGCCTCGAGATTCCTCACCTCGTCCATCATCTCGGCGTCGACGTGCAGGCGGCCGGCCGTGTCGATCAGCAGCACGTCGTAGGCCTGAAGCGTCGCTTCCGTGAGCGCGCGCTTCGCGATCGCCACCGGTGCTTCGTCAATGCTCGCCGGCGCGAATCCGGCGCCCACCTGCCCGCTGAGCGTCTTCAACTGCTCGATGGCCGCGGGCCGGTAGACGTCCGTGCTGACCAGCAATACTTTTTTATGCTGCTTCTCGATCAGCCAGCGCGCGAGCTTCCCGGCGGTGGTGGTCTTGCCCGCGCCTTGCAGGCCCGCGAGCATGACCACGACGGGACGCTGAGCCCTGAGGTTCAGCCCGGCGCTGGGTTCCCCCATGAGCCGGACCAATTCCTCGTGCACCACCTTGATGAACGCCTGGCCCGGCGTGAGGCTTTTGGTGACCTCGACGCCGACGGCGCGGCTCTTCACCGCTTCGGTGAAGCTCTTGACCACGGGGAGCGCTACGTCGGCATCGAGCAATGCGAGGCGCACTTCCCGAACGGTGTCGGAAATATTGTCCTCGCTCAGATAGCCGCGGCCGGAGAGCGCGTTCAGTGCGGCCGTGAGGCCGGATGTCAGACGGTCGAACATGGGGCCGAATGATATCGCATTCCGCAGCCCTCGCTAGGCGCTCCCCCGGTCGTTGTGTCATCATCCCTTAGCCGTGATCGTCGCCGTTTCCTTGTTCGCGCTCTACTGCGCCAGTGCCTGGATGATGCTTCGGAGTGTCAGCAAGCCTGCGTGGGGACCGGCCGCCTGGGCATTCTCGCTCGGGGCGATCGTCGCGCACTCGGCTGCCATCGTGTACATGATGATGCACTCGGTCGGACCCTTCTCGATCGGTCTTCTCGAAGCCGCCTGCATACTCGGCTGGACGCTCGCGGTCCTCGCCTGCCTCATCGGGATCGAGAGACAGAACCGCGCGATCGCGGCGATTCTTCTGGCGCTCGCGGCATTCGGCGCCGCTCTGACCGGGCACGGAAACTCCTACGTCGGCAAGACCGCGCCGGGCTGGGAGCTGACCGCGCACATTCTGCTGTCCATGGGTGCGGCGGCGCTGTTTCTCGCCGCGGCGGTCACCGCGTTCATCCTGGTGTTCATGGAGCGCAGGCTCCGCGCCCGGCGGATCGCGGATCTGCCCGCCGTGCTGCCGCCGCTCGATTCGCTCGAGAAGGTCATGTTCCGGCTGATCGGGGCGGGTTTCGTTCTGTTGACTCTGGCGCTGCTCACGGGGTTCGTCTTCGTGACCAATCTCTGGACCCAGCATCTTCAGCACAAGACCATTCTCTCGTGCGTCGCCTGGATCATTTTCGGCGTGGTGCTGATCGGCAGAACACGCTACGGGTGGCGTGGACGCGCCGCCGTGACGGGGACCTTGAGCGGATTCGGCTTTCTGATCCTGTCTTATTTCGGGTCGAAATTCGTGCTCGAATATTTGCTTGGGCGGCACTGGGGTTGAGCGGCAAGCCGCGCTGATGGAACATTTTTCACTCGGGGTGCTGTTCGCGGGTCTCGGAGTCTTGTTGCTCCTGGCCGCGTTCTTCGCGGGCAGCGAAACGGCGCTCATGAGCTTGAATCGCTATCGGCTTCGCCACCGGGCCAAGATGGGGCAGCGCGGCGCACGGCTGACCGAGGCGCTGCTCGCTCGTCCCGACCGGCTGATCGGCCTCATCCTGCTGCTGAGCACCGTGGTGAACGTGGTGACGCCCACCTTGGTGGGTCTCATCACGTTTCGCATGGGCGGAGACTATCTGGTCGCGGCCGGGGTGATCGCCCTCACGTTCGTCATGCTCATTTTCTGCGAGGTGGCACCCAAGACCTTCGGAGCCCTGCATCCCGAGAGTCTCGCGACGCCGGCCGCGTACATTTATACGCTTCTGTTGGCGGTGCTGTATCCGTTCGTCTGGGCGACCAATTTGTTGGCGAATGGGGTGCTGCGGCTGCTCGGCGCCTCCCGGCAGCAGGCCTCCACCTCCCTGAGCAGCGAGGAGCTGCGCACCGTGGTGGCGGAGGCCGGCGCCATGATCCCGCAGCGGCATCAGCAAATGCTGATGAGCATTCTCGATCTGGAGAAGGCGACCGTCGAGGACATCATGGTGCCGCGCGTGGAGATCGTCGGCATCGACATGGAGGACTCCTGGGACAAGATCCTCGAGCAGCTGCGCCAGACCCAACACACCCGCCTCCCGGTGTTCGAAGGCGACATCGACCGCATCATCGGCGTGCTGCACATGAAGCGTGTGGTGCACGAGCTGGCGCGCGGCCGGCTCGACCGCGACAGATTGATCGAGGTGGCGAGTGCGCGCGATGTGTACTTCGTCCCCTCGGGCACGACGCTCAATACGCAGCTGCTGAATTTTCAGCGCGACAAGCGCCGCGTGGCCTTCGTGGTCGACGAATACGGCGACATCCAGGGACTCGTGACGCTCGATGACATCCTCGAGGAGATCGTCGGCGAGTTCACCACCGATCCGGCCACCATGATGCATAAGGACGTACATCGCGAAGCCGACGGAAGCTTCGTCGTGAACGCCTCGACCACCATTCGCGCGCTGAATCGCTCCATGCGCTGGAATCTTCCGACCGACGGTCCGAAAACCTTGAACGGCCTGATCGTCGAGTTTCTGGAGACGATTCCGGAGCCGGGCACGACCTTGAAGATGACCGACTACATGCTCGAGGTCCTGCAGACGGGCGACAACGCCATCAAGACCGTGCGCATCCGCCCGCCCTAGATTACGTTACATCGCTCGGCGAGTTTTTGAGACGTCCGTTGCGGCGGCGCCGCCCGGTTTCAGTCCACACTGCCCGCCATGAAAGCCATCGCGATATGCGCCGGACTTTTGATCGCCTTCTCGGCAGGCGCCCAGGACCAGCTGCGCGCGAAACTCGTCGGCCGGCGCGTCGTCAGCTCCTATCCGGGTGCGCCGATTCTGGTGTGCCGATACGTGGCGCCCGGCGCGACCTACGAGGTCGTCGCCTCGGCTGCGACCTGCGCCCGATACCTCAAGCTCAACTGACTCGAGCCTCCACCGCGCCGGTGCGCCGCCCGAGACGTCAGTGCGGAATCACCGGCGGGTGATAGTTCAGCGTCGTTCCCAGGAGCCACAGCATCGCCAGCACCAGCGGTAGATTGATCGCGAACTGCACGACGGTGAAGCCGATGAGGTCCCGGGCGCGCAATCCGAGGATGCCGAGAATGGGCAGCATCCAGAACGGGTTGATCAGGTTCGGAAGCGCCTCCGCGGCGTTGTAGATCTGCACGACCCAACCGAGGTTGTACTCGAGCGAATTCGCCGCGTGCATCACGTACGGCGCCTCGACGATCCACTTGCCGCCTCCCGAAGGAACGAACAGCCCGAGCAGCGCCGAATAGGCGCCCACGATCGGCGCGAAGGTCGCATGGCTCGCCACGCGCGTAAAGGCGTGGCCCAACATGAACGACAGCGTATTGCCCTCGCCGTTCTTCGCGCCGGTCAATATCGCGGCGATCGCCCCGAGGAATGGAAATTGAATCAACACGCCGGCGACGCTCGGTACGCTGCGCGCCACCGAGTCGATGAAACGCCGCGGCCGCCACTGCAACAATAATCCCGCGATGATGAAAATGAAGTTATACGTGTTGAGATTGGAAATGGCCGCCGCCGCGCCCTTGGCGGCGAACTCGTGCGCCAGGAAGACAAGTCCCAGAGCCGCAATGAAGATCGTGGGGAGCGGGCTCCATTCCAGCCACTCCCCGGGCCGGGTACGCGGCGCGTCGTGCCGCCGGCGTGAGTCGAGATCGATGCCCAGCCGTTCCGCGGTCCGAGCCTCGCCCACATCGGGCGCGGTCTTCCAGGCGATCCACGTGCTGACCCCCACCAGAACCACCGCGAGCAGCATGGATTGCCATCGGAATATCGTCTCGCTGAATGGAATGACGCCGGTCTCCGCCAGCAAGGCCGCGGGCATGCTGCCGGGGTTGGCCTCGAGCTGCGCCGCCGAGGACGACAGCCCCAGTGCCCATACCGAGCCCAAGCCCGTGCACGCGGCCGCGCCCGCGGCCCGATAGTCGACGTGGAGCTCCGTCCGCCGGGCCAGGGCGCGAACCAGCAAGGACGAGAACACCAGGCTCAATCCCCAATGGAGGAGCGACGTCAGCATCGCGAAGAGCGCGACCCAGGCTACCGCACCGCGCGGACTTTTCGGCACGGCGGCCAGGCGATGCACGAGCCGATCGACCGGAGGCGAGTCCGCCACGACATAGCCGCCGATGATGATGAAGGTCATCTGCATGGTGAACGGAATCAAGCTCCAGAATCCGGAGCCGAAGTTCTCCGCGACCGTCTGGGGCGGCGCCCCGATGAGCACGGCGCCGCACGCGACCAGGGCCACGGCCATGATGGCGAAGGCGAAGGCGTCCGGGAACCAGCGTTCCGACCACCCGCAGCAGCGCTGCGCCACTCTCTGCAACCACGTCATGTTCCCCGGCGAATCGACCATTGCTCCTCCCCGCGAGCCGTGCGCTTTTCCTTTAGCATAGTGCACGTGGCAACGGCCTCGTCAATTCATGTGCTCATCGTCGGCGCCGGACCGACCGGCCTGGTGTTGGCGCTCTGGCTTACGCGGCTCGGGATTGCGGTGCGCCTCATCGACAGTGCTTCCGAGGGGGCCACCACCTCGCGCGCGCTCGCGGTTCAAGCCCGAACGCTGGAGTTCTATCGGCAGCTCGGTTTCGCCGACCAAGTGGTCGAGGCGGGACTGCGAGTGCAGGCGCTCAACCTGTGGGTGAGCGGCAAGCAAGAAGCCCATGCCGCCTTTGGGGAACTCGGCGAGGGCTTGAGTCCGTTCCCTTTCGCGCTGGTATTTCCGCAAGCCGAGCACGAGCGGTTGCTGGCGCAGCGCTTGTCGGAGCTCGGCGTCGAGATCGAGCGCCGAACCGAGTTCCTCGGCTTCGAGGCGACCTCCGGCCGGCTGCTGGTGCGGTTGAAGCGGCCGGACGGCGGCACCGAGACCTGCGAGACCGCCTACCTCGCGGGTTGCGACGGTGCGCACTCCGCGGTGCGCGGCGCGCTCGGCATCGGCTTCGAAGGCGGCACCTACGACCACCTGTTCTACGTGGCCGACGTGCAGGGCGCCGGTGCCGTGATGAACGGCGAACTGCACGTTGCGCTCGACAGCTCCGAATTCCTGGCGGTGTTCCCGTTGAAGGGCGGCAACGCGCGCCTCGTCGGCACGGTCCGCGACCACGCCGAGGGCGAGCGCGAGCGGTTGTCTTGGACCGGCGTGAGCAAACGCGTCATCGAGCAGCTCGGCATCGAGGTGAGCCGCGTCAACTGGTTCTCAACCTATCGAGTACATCATCGGGTGGCGGACCACTTTCGCAAGGGCCGCGCGTTCCTCCTGGGCGATGCCGCTCACATCCACAGTCCGGTCGGCGGTCAGGGCATGAACACCGGCATCGGCGATGCCGTCAATCTCGCCTGGAAGCTCGCCGCGGCGCTGCTCGGCAGGGCGGGCATATCGATCCTGGACAGCTACGAGCCCGAGCGCATCGCCTTCGCGCGCCGCCTGGTCGATACGACCGATCGCGCCTTCACCGCGGTAACGAGCGATGGGGCGCTTGCGCGGCGCGTTCGATTGAACATGGTGCCGCTCATGCTGCCGGCGCTGTTCAAGTTCGCCGCGGCTCGACGGCTCCTCTTTCGTACCGTCTCGCAGACGGCCGTCAACTATCGCGGCAGCGACTTGAGCGTCGGCCGCGCCGGTGCGGTGTGCGGCGGGGACCGGCTGCCGTGGGTGCGTCTCGGCGAATCCCGCGACAATTTCGCGCCCTTATCGTCGCTCGACTGGCAAGTTCACGTCTACGGCGCGGCCGCGCCCGGGCTCGAGGCGGTGTGCCGGGAGCGGAGGCTGCCGCTGCAGATCTTTCCGTGGGGCCCCGACATGCGGCGGGCCGGCATCCTTCGAGACGCCGCGTATTTGGTGCGGCCGGACGGCTACGTCGCGCTCGCAGGCTCGCCCGCCACAGGCGGCGAGCTCGCCGCCTTTTTGGACGCCCACCAGATTACTTAGCGCGGCTGCGCTGCAACGGCTCGCCCCCGACTTTCGGCCATGCAATTCGCCGCGGACGCGCTCCGGCGCCACGCCGCCGGCCGGCTCGCCGGCGCGAACCGGCTAGAACACCTCGAGCGCTTCGCTGAGGCGCGTGACGCCGCGCACCGTCATACCTTCCGGCGGACGCCTGGGCACGTTTGCCTCCGGTATCAGGGCCGCCTTGAACCCGTGCTTGGCCGCTTCGCGCAACCGCTCCTCGCCGAACGGAACGGGGCGGATCTCCCCCGCCAGGCCCAATTCGCCAAACGCGATGAGCGAATCGGGCAGCGGAAGATCGGAGAGGCTGGAGCGCGCGGCCAGTACGATCGCAAGGTCGCCGGCCGTCTCCGCCAGCCGAACTCCGCCGACCACATTGGCGAACACATCCTGGCCTTGGAGCGAGAGACCCGCGTGGCGATGCGCCACCGCCAAGAGCATGGTCAGGCGATTGCCGTCGATGCCCACCGCCACCCGCCTCGGGTTGGCGCCCAGGCTCGAATCCGCCAGCACCTGCACTTCGATCAGCAAGGAGCGAGTCCCTTCGCGCATGACGGTGATCACGCTTCCCGATACGGGTTTGGGGTGGCGCGACAGAAAAATCGCGGACGGGTTGGTGACCTCCCGTAACCCCTGCTCCGCCATGGCGAACACGCCGATCTCGTTGGCGGCCCCGAAGCGGTTCTTCACCGACCGCAGCACGCGAAAGCGGCTGCCCGTGTCGCTCTCGAAGTACAGCACGGTGTCCACCATGTGCTCGAGCACGCGGGGGCCCGCGATCTGCCCCTCCTTGGTCACATGGCCCACGAGCAACACCGCGGTCCCGCTGCCCTTCGCGAAGCGGACCAGCTCGGCGGTGCACTCGCGCAACTGCGAGACGGCGCCGGGAGCCGTCTCGATTCGCTGCGAATACATGGTCTGGATGGAGTCGACGATGAGCGCGCGCGCCTTGAGGCGGGATGCCGTCTCCACGATGGCCTCGACCTGGGTCTCGGCGACCAGCCCGGCGGTGGACTCGGCCAATCCGAGCCGTCGCGCCCGGAGCGCCACCTGTTTGATCGACTCCTCTCCGGTCGCGTACAACACCGGGCCGGCGTCGGCGAGTGCGGCGGCCGCCTGCAGCATCAGCGTGGATTTGCCGATTCCGGGATCGCCGCCGATCAGGGTGACCGAGCCCGCCACCAACCCGCCCCCGAGCACCCGATCGAGCTCCACCGATCCGGAGGAGATCCGGGGTTGCTCGGCGGCTGCCTCCGAGGCGAGCGAGACGGGCGGATCCTGGCGCCCGGGGCGTGCCGCCGCACCCACCGCGCCGCGCGATCCGGCCGACCGGACTTCGGCCACCAGCGTATTCCATTCACCACACCCGGCGCACTGTCCCTGCCATTTGGGCGACGGGGTGCCGCAGGACTGGCAAACAAAAACCTCTTTTACCTTCGCCATCGGCCTCCTCGGAAGCGATTTTTGTGAGCTTAGCATTGCAGTGGGGGTCGCCCGATCACCTATACTTCGCCGCTTCTGTACGCGGATTATGTCTATAGCATGCGAAAGTTCGGGATGATCGCGGCAATTGCGGGGTTCGGCCTGCTGGGGCTAGACCTCTTGCTCCGGTCCCACGTCAATTTGAGTCCTTGGGCCTGGCTGCCGGGGGCGGTGCTGTTGAGCGGCGGCAGCACGCTGCTCCTCTTATCCATCTGGGCCCCTGCGGCCCCGAGCGGGCCCGCGCCCAAAATTCCACCGCCGCCGGGCACCGACACCGCACGCCTGTTGGACAATTTCGAGCAGCGTTTCGCCGAGCTCAAGGGCCGCAAGGGCAGTGCGGCCGTACTCGGCGATCTGTATGCGCTCGGCACTCAACTCGAGCAGCGGGGCCGCGTTACCCAGGCCACGGCCGTGTACCGCCACCTCGCTCGCGTCGACAACACCTACCGCGATGTCGGCGCTCGGTTGCGGCGCCTGATGGATGCAGAGCGCGCGGCGTCGAAGACCCGGGTCGCCCCGCCGGGCTCTGCGCCTGCCGCAAGGCCGCCCGTGGCCCCGCCTCCGCCCTCTGCTTCCCCGCCCGCACCCCGCAAGACGGCTCCCCCGCTCACGGGCCCCGCGACGACGGGCGCAGAGGCGCCTGCCGCCGCCTCTGCGGGAGAGCTGCGGCGGCTCGGCCGCTATCAGCTCGAGCGCGAAATCGGCCGCGGCGCCATGGGTGTGGTGCACCTGGGCCGGGATACCGCTATCAACCGCCTAGTCGCCATCAAAGCCATCCCGCTCGCGAGCGAGTTCAGCGAATCGGAATTGGCCGAGGCCAGAGCCCGCTTCTTTCGGGAAGCCGAAACTGCGGGGCGTCTCAACCATCCCAACATCGTTACCATCTATGATGTCGGCGAAGAGCATGGGCTTGCTTATATCGCGATGGAATACCTGAAGGGCCGGCATTTGAGCGACTACGCGACCTCCGATAATCTGCTCGAACCAAGAAAGGTGCTGGAATTGATCGGGCGGACCGCCCAAGCGCTCGGTTTCGCCCACAAACAACAGGTCGTACACCGCGATATCAAGCCCGCCAACATCATGTTTGACCCCAACGCCGACGTTCTGAAAATCACCGATTTCGGCATCGCGCGTCTGACCGGCACGGGCACCACCCGCACGGGAATCGTGCTGGGCACCCCGTCGTTCATGTCGCCCGAGCAACTCGAGGGGCGAACTGTGACCGGTCACTCGGACCTGTTCTCCTTGGGTGTTAGCCTGTTCCAGCTTTTGACCGGCCACTTGCCGTTCACTGCTGACTCCATGACCGGCCTGATGCAGCAGATCGCGGAAGCTCCGCATCCGCCATTGCGGGCTTATCGGCCCGATCTTCCGGCTTGTGTCGAGGGCATCATAGACCGCGCGCTGGCCAAGACACCCGAGGCGAGATTCGAATCCGGCGCCCAGATGGCCGCGGCTCTGGAGGACTGTCGGTCGCGATTGCCGACGGGTCTGCCATGATTGAGAGATATTCATGAGCTTGAGGGGAAAAATTGCAAGCGTCGCGCTGACCGACACCGGCAAGGTGCGCGAACACAACGAGGACATGATCGGCGCCGAGGCCGATATCGGGCTGTTCGTGCTGGCCGACGGCATGGGCGGCTATAACGCCGGTGAGGTGGCGAGCGGCATCGCGGTGAAGACCATCATCAATCTGGTGCGCGACGCCGTGGCACGGGAGGATCTGTCCGTGCGCGACCCCGAGAGCGGATTGACCCGGCCCAGCATCATTCTGCGTGACGCGATTCACAGGGCCAATAAAATCATCTACCACACTTCGAAGACTCAGCCTCAATGTGAAGGTATGGGTACGACTGTGGTGGCCTGTCTTTTTCACGACAACAAGATGTCCATCGCGCACGTCGGCGATTCGCGGCTCTATCGGCTGCGGGACAACCGGTTCGAGCAGATGACGCTGGACCATTCGCTGCTGCAGGAGCTGGTGGACCGGGGCTTCTACTCTCAGCAGGAGGCGCAGCGGGCGACCAATAAGAACTATGTTACCCGGGCGCTCGGCGTGGAACAGAACGTCGACGTCGAGATCCACGAGCAGCCGGTACAAAAGAGCGACTATTACGTGCTCTGTTCGGATGGCCTATCGGACATGATCGAAGATGAAGATATTCATTTAACAATCAGTACCTTTAGTGCTAATCTTGATATGGTTGCTAAACAATTGATTCAGCTTTCGAACGATAATGGCGGGCGAGACAACATCTCGGTGATCATGGCGCACGTGGCTGAGCCGTTCCCCGCACAACGGCGTATATTTGACAAAATCCTGGGATGGTTCGGTTAGGGAGATGAGTCTGTGGCACGCCTGATGCTCAGCTTGGATGGTCAGATCCTCGCGGAATACAACATGAACAAGGAGCGCTACACCATTGGGCGCCTCCCCGACAACGATATCCGTATCGACAACCCAGCCGTCAGCGGCCATCACTCGCTCATCATCAATATTCTGAACGACTCGTTCCTCGAGGATCTGAACAGCACCAACGGCACGTACGTCAACGGGAAGCTGATCAAGAAGCACGCGATGCAGCACGGGGATGTGATCACCGTCGGACATCATCAGCTTCGATTCGTGGACAGCCAGGATGGCGATGCCGAGCAGGATGAGTTCGAGAAGACCATGGTCATTACCCCGAGCTCACAGGGTGAGGATCGCATCCGCCGGGTCGGCGCGGCAGTCGATCAGGCCGCCAAAGCCGTCGCGGCCAAGCGGCCTCCCACCCCTGCCGGTGCGATACCCGACAATGCGGCAGCTCTGCCCAAGGCGAAGCTGCAGGTGCTGAGCGGTGCCTTCGCGGGCCGCGAGCTGGAATTGACCAAGGCGCTCACCACGCTCGGACGGCCCGGTGTCCAGGTGGCGGCCATCACGCGCCGTGCCGAAGGCTACTTCATCGTGCACGTCGACAGCGGCAAGGAAAACGACTACCCGCAGGTCAACGGCGTCCCCATCGGCCCACAGGCCCGGCGGCTCAACGACAATGACGTCGTGCAGCTCGCGGGCGTCAAGATGGGGTTCTTCGAGAGCTGATCGGAGGGGCCTTCCCGAAAGCTCCCAAGGACCGTCGCCCGAACCTCGGGCGCGGCGGCTTCCACGCCCTCAGGGGGTGATTCCGCGGCGATTGAATTCGTCGGCGATGTGCGGCGACAGCGCCTCGGCGCGTACGATGTCGGCCTGCCCCTCGGATACCTTCTTCTCGCGCAGCTCATCGATGCCGCGGCCGTACAAGCTCCAAGGATTCTGCGGGTTGAGTTTCAGGGATGCGTCGTAGTCGGCGATGGATTCGCGATAGTTGCCCATGCGCAGCAGAACGAGACCCCGCGAGTCCAGAACCTGCGGGAAGAACGGACTCGTTTTCTGAAGGCTCCTTTCGGCCTCGTTGCAATCCTTGAGCGCCAGCGGCAATGCTTGCCCCTGAAGCGCCCGCACCCAGCATCGGCCGTTGAGCGCCGCCGGATAGCGGAGATCGACGGTATGGGATTCGATCCACCAATCGAATTGCCGAATGGCCTTATCTAGACGATCGGCTTTCACGTAGAGCTGCGCTATCGAGTACCGGATGTCAGCTTCCTTGGGCGCGGCGGCGTCGGCCGCGTCCAGGTCGGCGACCGCTCCGTCCGGATCGGCCCGCCAGAGCAACAGTTCGGCGCGTGCAATTCGCGAAGGCGCATCAGCCGGCGCCGCCCGAATTGAGCGATCGAAGTCGGCGAGAGCGAGCTCCGGCTGCTTGTTCCGCCACAATGCGAGTCCCCGCTGATAGAAGTATTCGGCATGATCCGGCGCGAGATCGCATGCGCGGGTAAGATCCGCGATCGCGACGTCGAGTTCGCCGCGCGCCGTTGCGGCGGCGCCCCGGCGGCTGAAATCGGCAGCTTCTTCGTCCCGCCCGGCTGACGGCGCCGCTTCACTGCCGGGGGTCGGTGAAACCTGTCCGGTTGAAGCCGAGGCCGGGGCCGAAGAGGAGGAACCTTCCGCCGAGGGCCTGGCGGTCAGATTGAATACCGGGCCACCGTTGTAGGTGAAATACAATCTGTGCTGGCTGTTGGCCACGTAGATGTGGTGCGACAGAAAGAAATCCGATCCAATCAGCATATCCGCATCCGGAAGATCGATGTCGCCGATGGGTAATTTGGTGTTCTTGATTTCCTCATCGCCGAGCTTGAAGCTGGCGAACGGCGCGATGTAGATGGCATACGTGACCTTGCCGATTCCGCCGGAGAATCCGGCGGAGACGACCCCCGGGGAGTCGGGTTGGACGCCCGCTCGAGCGGCCGCCCGAGTCGACAGTATCGAGGTCGCGGCTCCCGTATCGAACAGCGCCTGAATCGCCACACCGTTGACGTAAGCGGTTCCGATGGCGTGCCAGTTCGGCGCGACGCCCTCATCGATAGAGATGACGGAATAGGGCTGGCCCGCGGAGGCCCAATAGGCCAGGGTTGCCTTTTTGCAATCGAGCGGCTTCATCAGGCGAACCGTGCCCTGTCCCAAATCGTAGTCGGCATCGGCGATGTGAAGGACGTTCTGGCCCAGAAGACCGACACTGCCAGACCCCACCTCGCTTCCCCCCACCAGAAAGTCGACGTTCTTCACGGGAACGCCGGCTAGCGTGAATGTCTTGACGGTGGCTACGGATACCTCCGCCCGTCCGCCGCCCGCGCCCCGCATGTATAGATCATGGGGTGGATCGTGAGTGTCCAATTTGAGTTCAGAGGCGCTCGCTTGGCTGAGGGAGCTGAAGAAGGCGCCGCTGTCCAGCAAGAATTGAACGTTGGCGCCATTGATCCCTGCAGTCACCGAAGGGCGCAGGCCGTTCATGGTGATCGGAAGCTCCACGATCTTGACGAGCTTGCAGGGGGCATCCGCCGCCCATCCCGCCGTCTGAAGTGCGCCGAGCAGCGACAGCGCCAGGGCGCAGCGACGCGCGACGCGTTTCGGGCTGGAACTCGACATCCGTGTCTTTCGCATCGCGCAAATTCTGCCCGCAAGTCTCGATCCGGTCAAAAATCGCCGCGGACGGGACATGGATCTAGGAAATCGATCCCGGCTTGATGTTTACATGCAGGATGGCCGAGATACCGACCCACGAGCTGCCCGACCTCGTCGTTCTGGTAAGGCGCGACGGGGTGATCATGAGCCACCTCGGCGGCAAAGCCGTCGGTGCGCTCGTGCCGCCGCCCGAGGCCGCCGGCGGGCGGCTGGAGGCAGTCTGGCCGGAGGCTGTGGCTTCGTGCGTGAAGCAAGCCGTGCGCCGCTGCATCGCTCAACGCCAGACCGTCGAGACTCGGTTCGAATGCTCGGAGATCCGCTACGAGCTGCGCGCCTTCGCGCAGGGGCCGGATCGGGCGCTGTGCGTCATCCGCGTCTCCGCGGCCGCCCCCTCGGCCGACGAGTCACCACCTTCCGGGGACTTTGTCCACCCTCAGTTCGACCGCCGGGGATTTCTGAGCCGCTTCAACGACACGTTGTCGCAGGCCGCGATCCAAGAGAAACCTGCCGCGCTGGCGCTCGTCTATCTGGACGGCCTCACCGAGATTGCGCGCGTCGTCGACGCCAAAATCTCGGACCAAGTCCTGAGCGCAGCGCTTCTGCGGCTGCCTCAGGAAGCAGCGCCGGCACGAGCCGGCGACGCCGAGGCGAGCTGGTATCTCGGCCAGCTGAGCGCCGACCTGCTGGCGATCGTGATCGAGAGTTCCGACCGCGACGCCATCGAGCGCGTCGTCTGGAGCATCTGCACGAGCCTGCGTGAGCCGCTGCAAATCGGAGACGCGTCGTTTCATTTGACGCCGTACGCCGGAGTCTCGATCCTCGGGCAGGACGGCTCCTCGCCGAGAAGCCTTCTCGACAAGGCGCGCTCGGCCGCGGCGGAGTCCCGGCGCACGAGCTCGAGCCGCCTCCATTTCTTCACCGACACGCTGAAGTTGCGCGCTCTCGCGCGGCTCGACGTCGCACGCGAGATTCGCGACGCCATCGCGAACCGCGAAATCCGTTTGCGCTACGTGGGGCGGCACGATCTCGCGACCGGCCAGCTGGTGGCTCGGATCGGCTATCTGCGATGGAATCACCCGCTGCGCGGCGAGCTCGCGCCGGCCGAATTCCTGGGCGTGGCGGAGACCACCGGTCTCGCGGCGCTCCTCTCCCGCTCGCTGCTCGAGAGCCTGAGCGAGGATTTCGAAGCCCGCGCTTCAGCGCTGCCGGCGGAGGCGCGCCTCTCCTTCGGGCCGTTGCGGCACCACTTGCTGCAGGATGACTTCGTCGACGACATCGGCCGGACTCTGGCACAGGGTGCGGTGCCGGCGGCGCGGCTCGAGATTCGTATCTCTGAGCGCACCTTCGCCACCATGGATCTTTCCGTCCTGCAGGCGTTGAGCCGGCTGGGGGTACAACTCGTCGTCGACGAGATGGGCCGAGGCTTCGGTTCGCTCGACCGGCTCGCTCGTGCTCCCATTTGGGGCCTGCAGCTCGATCGCGCGTGGGTCACCGCGCTGCGCTCCGATAGCGTGGCGCTGCGGGTGTGCCGCGCCGGCATCAGTGCCGCCGCCGCGCTCGGCGTGACGCCGATCGCCACGGGCGTGGATGATGTCGCGCAGCGCGATGCCTTGTTGGAACTGGGATGCCGGCACGGCAGCGGCGATCTCTATGGCGAGACCGGCCGAGCCGTTGCTGCTCGAGGACTCCGTTAGGGTTCGCGGCGCCCTGCTCACACCAACGGCACTCCCTTGCGCACTCGCACCACCGCGGTGCCGGCGATCTTGTCGTGCCATCCCTGCTTGCCCGCGTCGAATGCGATCCAGAAGAATCCGAGGCCGACGACCGCCAAGGACAAAAAGCATCCGAGCGCACGCACCACCGCCGTCTCCCAGTCGACGGCACGGTCATCGAGCCGAACCACTTGCAGATCGAACACGATGCCGCCCACCGTCGAACCGCGCATTTTCCACATCACCGCGCCGTAAATCGCGAGCACCAACAATTCGAGGTGGAACCCGTGGTGCAACATGCCCATCAAAAAGCCCACCAACAAGGCGTCGATCAGCAACGCCGCCATGCGAATCCAAAATCCGGCACGCGGCAACCCTGCCGCCGACCGGATCGGCGCGGCGGCCGACGTCGGCGGAGCCGCAGCCGCGCCCGCTGCCGGACCGGGCGCCGCGGCAGCATCGTGGGCAGCGGCAGCGAACGCCGCGGCAGGATCGGGCGCCGCGACACTGGGACCGTACACGGCGCCCCCCGAGCTCGCCGCCCCATGATTGGATCGCTGCGCGCGATGCTCGCGCGCCAGCAGCACCAGGGTGTAGACCACGGCGCCGAGGCCGAAAAGTCCCAGCAACTTGTAGACGATGAAGCCCAAGACCGGCACGAGGTACAGCACCAGCACGATGGCGCCGCCCACCAAAACGGCGAGCGCCGGATGTCCGAAGCGCTCCCTGCCGCGCGCGCCGATGGTGCGCCGACCGAGCCACGCGAGCACGACCGCCTTGCCGAACAGGCTCGCACAGAAGAGCCCGGCCCCGACGAAGGGCACCGCTGCGATCCCGACAAAAGTGATGCATAACAGGATCAGCAATACCGGCATCAGCAGCACGGTAATCAACGCTGCCACGAGCGTCATACCGGGCCGTGATTCGAGCGTTTGCACGCAGCGGGTCACTCCATCCGGGAAAAGCAGCGCAAGTCCGACATACAACGCCAGCAGGCTCGGCGCCAGGCCCCACGCCCAGCCGAGCCCCGGCGCGAGCGCGAGCGGCCGCCCGTAGAAGAGGCAATTCTCGATCCAGGGTTTGAGCCACGCGAAGCCCGCGAAGCTGCCGACGGTTTGTACGGTACCGTGCACTTGCGCCGCCGGATCGCGCTCGACTTTGCCGCCGACGGCGACCACGTCGCCGCCGACCCTGGCGTTGGGACCGAGCTGCACGTTGCCGAGCACCGCGACCACATCGCCGTCGACGGGCCCATCGACCGAGCTGTTGCCCAACACAGCGACCGCGCTGTGGCGTACCGAGCCGGTCACTTTCGTATTGCCGAACACCGACACCACGTCCGTGGCATCTCCCGCGGCGTTGGATGATCCAAAGATCGACACCACCGAATCGGCCCACTCGCCCGCGGGCAGATCCGAGTCGTGCCCGATATTGACGAGGTCACGGTCGTGTCGATGGGAATGTGCCGAGGACCGCTCTGCATGCTGCAGCCAATCCGAATCGCGGTCGTCTCGATGCCGGGATTCGTCGGAACCATCGCGATCGTCCCGGTCCTCGGGACTCTCCTCGGCCTGATCCCGTCCGGCTTGATCCCGGATGGGTTCCTTGTCGTCGGCCGAGCTCGCCGAGACCGAGCTCCCCGGCGTTGCCGGTGACGATACGGTCGGGTTATCCGCCGCGCCTGCCGGCTGAATGGTGCAACTCGCGGCGATCACCGTGGCCGCCCACAAGAGGACTAGGCTGCAAATACGCGATGTAGTCATGATTGAGGGTCACCTGCAGAATGAGAATCGAGATAAAGCGTCCGGTAGGCGGCCGCGCCGAGACCGAACAAGGCCGCATACAAGACCGCCCCGGCGGCCATCGCGCCGTAGAGCCAATCGGGCGGAACCGCGCGAACGAGTGCAGCTTCGAACTCCCGGGCCGCATCCACCAAAGTCAGCACCGACCTCGCCCACGGTAACGAGAGCGCGCTGCCCGCCGACCAGGCCCCAGCGGCCGCCCATACACCGCCCTGCGCCCACGGCCCCGTGGCCGCGAGTACGGCCGCAACGATCGAGCCGCACGTCACCGTGAATCCGGCACGGGCGAGCCGCGGCCAGCGCGAGAAGCTCTGGCGCCACCACGGCAACTGCGCCCGCCGGCCGATCTCCCGCAGCACTCGCTCCTCCAAAGAGGCAGGCGCACGCCGTAACGGCGCCGCTCGCAGGGCTCGGTCCACCGCGCTCTCCAGCCGGTCGCTCATTCGCCCGCCTCCTCGATACCCTGCGATTGGAGCATCGGCAACATCGCCGCGCGGGCACGCGCAATGTCGGTCTTGATCTTGGCGAGCGAGACACCGAGCCTAAGCGCGATGTCTTGATAGGAATAATCCTCGAAATGGTAGAGCACGAGCGGCACCCGCTGATGCGGGGGCAGCCGGCGCAAGGCCTCCTCGATCAACGCCTGACGCTGGTCTGCGCTCAAATCCGAAACGATCGCGTCCGGAACGGCGATCTCCGGAACGCTCGATTCTTCGGAAAACAGTCGCCAGCGCCTGCGGTAGCGTGTCAGGTAATTCAAGGACAGATTGGTCGCCACGGTCTTCAGCCAGCCTCCCGCCGCCGGATCGGTCCGCAGCTGCTCGAAATTCTCGTAGGCCTTGATGAACACGTCCTGAGCGATGTCCTCCGCTTGAGCGTCGTTCCCCGCCAGGCGGGCGGCCGTCGAAAAAACCATGTCTTGATACGCACGCATGAACGTCGTGAACTCGCTCGAGCTCGAAGGCTCCGTGGTTGGTGTCTGCACTGTCGTGTGTTCGTTTGAACCCAAAACACGGCTCGGCCTGAAAAGTTGCAATCCCATGCGCGTACCCCCCCGGCCTGTATATCATTCCCTGCGACATGGCCGATCCGCGAATGACAAGAATCGACGCCCGCTACGGCGCGTGGCTCGCCATTCTGGTACTCCTCATCGCCTTCCCCGCATTCGCGGGCTTCGCGGGAACCGGCTGGGAAGCCTCCCAATTGGCGGGCTATATCGGCGCGCTGGCGTGCATCGTACTTACGGGAGCCCCGCTGCGGCCGCGGATGTCGGTGCCGCCCACCCTCATATCACTGCGGCTCCATACCCTCGTCGGCTGGGCCGCGCTGATCACCGTCGCCACCCACGCCGGCGGGCTGGTGCTCGCCGACCGCGTGGTGATCGAATACCTGAAGCCCACCGCGCCGCTCTACCAAATGGCGGGCATCGTGGCGGCCGCATTGCTGCTGTTTCTCGTGGCGAGCGGGCTCGCGGCGGCGCGCCGCAGGCTATGGCGAAGTCATCGGGGCTTTCAGGCCACGCACGTCGTCGTCGCCTACCTGATGGCCGGCTTGACCGCCGTGCACGTCGTCGTGTCCGCGCGCTACGTCGGCGGTTGGGGTCGGCGCGCCCTATTCGTCGCCGCCGCCGGAGGCGCGGTGCTCATGCTGCTGCGAGCCCGTCGGCCCGCGCCCGCCGCTCATCCACCGGCGCCCGCTGCTCATCCGCCCGCGCCGCCGGCGCCGAGAGTGCGCCGTCAACTGGTCTTCGGGCGGCATTCGACCTTGATCGTGATCGCCGCGGTCGGGTGCGCCGCCGGCCTTGCCGGGTTGTTGCCCGGCAAAGTCGACGCGACGTTGCGCGAGCCGGTGATGCGGCGCGCGAGCGCCCCGCCGCTCGACTTTCCTCACGGCAAGCATGGTGCGGTCAACTGTCTGACCTGTCATCACAATTACGCCGATGGCCGCGGCATGGAAGCGTGCATCGCGTGCCACCGTGGGACGCGCGACGACCTTCGAGAGGGCGCCGAGGCTCGATTTCACGGCTTCTGCTTCGACTGCCATCGTCATCCCGACGCGGCCCTGAAGAAGCATGGCCCCGTGTCGGGCTGCAGCGTGTGCCACCATGTGCCGACCTCCGGCGCGCAAGGACAGAGTTCGCCTGCCCGCTCCGACTGAGGCCCCCCACCTGCGCGTTGTCATAGACTATGTGGCGGAACCGAAGGGCAACAGGAGTGAGGCATCGATACTAACCGCCGTCGTCAGGGAGGCCGGGGCAGGCGCACCGACGAGACCGGCATACCGCAATTGCCCTGGACGGAAGTCGTCAATCCCTATCCGCCCATGGAGGTCCTCTCGGCGGACCAGTTGGAGGCGGTGCATCTCACCTCGCTTCGGATCCTCGAGGAGCTCGGCATGGAGATCATGTCCGAGCGCGCGCTCGCGATTCTCGCGGCGGCGGGAGCCGAGGTCGATCCCGCCAAGCGCACTGTGCGCCTCGATCGGGGCCTCATCGATCAGGCGCTCGCGACCGCGCCCTGCTCGTTCGTTCTCGAGCCTCGCAACGCCACGCGCCGCATCGTCATGGGCGGCAACCGTATCAACTTCGGACTCGTGGCGGGACCGCCGAACGTGCACGACTGCGAGCGCGGCCGTCGGGCCGGCAACTTCCGAGATTACTGCGATTTCGTCCGGCTGGCCCAGTATTTCAACGCCATCCATCTTCTCGGCAACCAGGTTTGCGCCCCCATCGAGATGCCGGCGAACTCCCGCCACCTCGATACCTACCGGGCGAACCTCGTCTACTCCGACCGGGTGTTTCATTGCTCGGCGATCGGCGCGGGGCGCGCCCTCGACGCCGTCCGGATGGCGGCGATCGCGCGCGGGATTACGCTCGAGGAGATCGAACGCAGCCCGAGCGTCATCACCATCATTTCCGTCAACAGTCCGCGCCGCTTCGATGAGGCGATGTGCGAGGGACTGATCGCCCTGGCGCAACACGGACAAGCGGTCGTCATCACGCCGTTTACGCTCATGGGGGCCATGGCGCCCGTATCTCTGGCGGCGGCTCTCGCACAGCAGAACGCGGAGGCGCTGTTCGGCGTCGTGCTCGCGCAAGCGGTCCGGCCGGGCGCGCCGGTGATGTACGGCGCATTCACCTCGAACGTCGACATGCGCTCGGGTGCTCCCGCCTTCGGGACCCCCGAGAACGCCAAGGCGAACATCGCCGGCGGCCAGCTCGCACGGCGCTATCGCCTGCCGTACCGCACCTCGAACGCCAGTGCCTCGAATGCCGCCGACGCCCAAGGCGCCTATGAGACGCAAATGTCGCTCTGGGGAGCGATCTTGGGCCACGGCAATCTCATCTACCACGCGGCGGGATGGCAGGAAGGCGGCCTCACGGCGTCGTTCGAAAAGCTGGTGCTCGATGTCGAGATGCTGCAGATGATGATCGAGTTCTTGAAGCCCATTACGGTCGATGAGGCCGAGCTCGGCTTCGAGGCCATCAAGGGAGTGCCGACCGGCGGCCACTTCTTCGGCGAGCCGCACACCATGGAGCGCTACGAGCATGCGTTCTATCGGCCGCTGGCGTCGAATTGGCAAAACTATGAGAACTGGCAGATCGCCGGCGGGCGCGACGCCACGCAGCGTGCCACTGAAATCTGGAAAAAAGCGTTGAAGGAGTACGTGGAGCCCGCGATGGATCCGGCAATTCGCGAAGCGCTCGACGCCTACGTCGAGCGGCGGCGGATCGAGATCGGCAGCGGGGAGCCCTGATAGCCTGCGGGATTCTGGACCGCTGCTAGCGATAGCGTCCCATCAGCTTCTCCAGCGCCGCCTTGCCCGGCGAGAGCTTCTCGTAGGGAATGCGATTGAGCGGCGTCGAGCTCGACCGGTTGAGCGTGTGAAACTCCGTGTTGCCGCTCTCCTCGATGTGGATCAGCCCGGTGACGTATTCGTTGTGTTTGAGCTTGTTCTCGATGAAGCCATACGCGGCGCTGCGGTCGGCGGGATCATAGCTCGCGCCGAGCTTGCGCAAGACCACGCGGCTCCCGTCGTGAAGCTCCACGGGAATGGCCTCGCCCGGCGGATAATCGACCGAGATCTCCTGCGCGGGGGGCACGAAGTCGGCCTCCATGGCCGAGTGATAGTGCTCGCGCGTGAAGGTGTAGCTCTTGGTGGACCCCTCGTGATCGTTGAAGGTCACGCAGGGAGAGAGCACGTCGATGAGGGCGAAGCCCCGGTGCCGCATGCCGGCCTGAATCAGCGGCACGAGCTGCGCCTTGTCGCCCGAGAAGCCGCGCGCGACGAAAGTCGCGCCCAGGGAGAGTGCGAGCAAGACCGGATCGATCGGCGGACTTTGATTGATATCGCCCTTCTTGGCCTTCGTACCGATGTCCGCCGAGGCCGAGAACTGGCCTTTGGTGAGCCCGTAGACGCCGTTGTTCTCGATGATGTAGAGCATGTTCACGTTGCGCCGGATCGCGTGCACCAGCTGGCCCAAGCCGATGGACAGCGAATCGCCGTCGCCGGAGATGCCCACATAGGTGAGATCGCGATTCGCGGCGTTTGCGCCGCTCGCGATCGAGGGCATGCGCCCGTGCACCGCGTTGAAGCCGTGCGAGCCGCTCACGAAATAGGCCGTGGTCTTGGAGGAGCAGCCGATCCCGGAGAGCTTGACGAGTTGCTCGGGGCGCATGTCGAGCCCCCAGCACGCCTCGATGATCGCGGCGGTGACCGAATCGTGGCCGCAGCCCGCGCACAAGGTCGACATGCTGCCCTCGTACTGGCGGCGCGTCATGCCGAGGCCGTTGGTGGGAAGCGACGGGTGGGCAACTTTTGGCTTATTGATGAATGACATGAAGTTCTCCTAGCGCGCGCTCTTGCCCGTGACCGCCGACAGCCTCGGCGCATCCGGCAGCGTCGCGCGGATGCCGTCCACGATGGGATCGCAGGACATCGGAAATCCGCTGTAGCTCAAGATGGATTTGAGCTTGGATTTGTCGACCGCGGTCTCGAGCGTCAGGAGCGAGCGCAGCTGCGCATCGCGATTCTGCTCCACCACGAAGATGGTGGCATGCAGGCTCAGGAAAGCCTCGACATCGTGTCCGAATGGAAACGCCTTGATGCGCATGTAGTCGACGGCGATCTTCTGGCGGGCGAGCACGTCGATGGCCTCGCGCACCGCGCCGTCGCAGCTGCCGATGCTCACGATGCCGATCTTGCTGTCGCCGTTGCCGACCACTTCGGGCTTGGGCACATAGCGCGCGGCGGTCGAGAACTTGCGCTTCAGCCGGTCCAGCACGACCTGATATTCGGCGGAGTCCTCGGTATAGGCGCCGTACTGATTGTGGCCCGATCCGCGCGTGAAGTAGGCGCCTTTCGGATTCACGCCCGGCAAGGTCCGGTAGGTGATCGCATCGTCGTCTCGGTCCACGTAGCGGTAGAACTTGTCAAGACCGGCGAGCTCCTCGGCCGACAGCATCTTGCCGCGGTCCGGCCGGTAGGCATCGTCCCACTTCAAATCCCGGCACATCCAGTCGTTCATGCCGATGTCCAGATCCGACATCACGAATATCGGCGTCTGCAGGCGCTCGGCGAGGTCGAAGGCCTGCACCGCCATGTAAAAGCATTCCTCCGGGTTGGCGGGAAACAACAGCACGTGCCGCGTGTCGCCGTGCGAGGCATAGGCGCAGAGCATGATGTCCGACTGCTGCGTGCGGGTCGGCATGCCGGTCGAGGGGCCGACGCGCTGCACGTCGAAGATCACGCAGGGAACCTCGGCGTAGTACGCCAGGCCGAGGAATTCGTTCATCAGCGAGATACCCGGACCGCTGGTGGGCGTGAACGCCCTCGCCCCGTTCCAGGAGGCGCCCAGCACCATGCCGATCGCGGCCAGCTCGTCCTCGGCCTGGATGACGGTGAAATTGCGCTCACCGGTCTCGGGGTCGACACGGTAGCGATCGCAGAAGCTCTTGAACGCATCCATGAGCGAGGTGGACGGCGTGATGGGATACCAGGCTCCCACCGTGGCGCCTGCGTACACGCATCCGAGGCCCGCGGCGGTATTGCCGTCGATCATGATGTGGCCGCGCGTCTTGTCCATCTTCGCCACGCGCAGCGGCAGCGGGCACTCGAGCTGGCTCTTTGCGTAGTCGTAGCCCAGGCGCAGCGCCTTGGTGTTCGAGTCGAGGAGCTTGGGCTTCTTGCCGTAGCTCTCCTTCATCATCTCGTCGATGATGCCGAGATCCACGTCGATGAGCGCGGCGATCACCCCCGCGTAGGCGATGTTCTTGAGCAGGATGCGGTTGCGCACCCCGTCGAAGTTCTCGTTCACCATTTGCGCGAGCGGTACGCCGATCACGGTGATGTCGCCGCGCTGCAGGAGGGTGCTGCGCGGCCAGGTCGCGTCATAGATGAGATAGCCGCCCGAAGCGACCTCGCGCACGTCCTTCGAGTAGGTCTCCGCATTCATCGCCACCATGATGTCGACATGGCCCGCGCGCGCGGCGTAGGCCTCTCGGGTCACCCGGATCTCGTACCACGTCGGCAGCCCCTGGATGTTGGAGGGAAAGTAGTTCTTGCCCGTGACCGGCACGCCCATCCGGAAGATGGCCTTCATGATCAGCGAATTCGCGCTCGCGGAGCCCGTGCCGTTGACGTTCGCGCACTTGATCACGAAATCGTTCACACGGTCGGGTGCAGTGACTAGATTCGGCATGTGTCGCTCTCATCCTCGGCGTAAGGAATCTTGATCGTGGATTTCTGCATGTCCCAGGCCGCGGTCGGGCAGCGCTCGGCGCAGAGCCCGCAGTGCACGCATACATCCTCGTCTTTGATCATGACGCGTCCGGTCTGGGGCAGCGCACCCGACACGTACAAGGCCTGTTGAACGTTCGTGGCGGGCGCCTTGAGCCGCGAACGCAATTCCGCTTCGGGACCGTTCGGCGCGATGGTGAGGCAATCGACCGGGCAGATGTCGATGCAGGCGTCGCACTCGATGCAGAGCTTCGCCGCAAAGACCGTCTGCACGTCGCAGTTCAGGCATCGTTGCACCTCGAGCGCGGCCTGCTCGGCGGTGAAGCCGAGCTCGACCTCGACGTTGATCTTCTTGAAGCGCTCGATCAGGCCGACGTGAGGCACGAGGCGCCGCTCGACGGCGCTGTACTCGTTTTTGTAGGACCACTCGTGCATGCCCATCTTGCGGCTGGCGAGCGTAACGCCGCGCGGCATGCGCTCCTGCACCGGCTCCCCGCGGCAATATTTGTGGATCGAGATGGCGGCCTGATGGCCGTGCTCCACCGACCAGATGATGTTCTTCGGGCCGAACGCGGCATCGCCGCCGAAGAACACGTCCGGGCGGGTGGATTGAAACGTCGCCTTGTCGACCTTCGGCATGTCCCACTTGCCGAACTCGATGCCGACGTCGCGCTCCACCCACGGAAATGCGTTCTCCTGGCCGATGGCGAGAATCACGTCGTCGCACGGGAAGAATTCCTCCTCGAGCACGCGGGTCGAGGTGATCTCGCCGTTCGCGATCTCGTATTCGAGATGCTCGAACATCATCCCCTTGAGCACGCCCTGCTCGACCACGAAGCTCTTGGGCGCGCGGTTGACGACGATCTGCACGGTCTCCTGCTCCGCGTCCTCCAGTTCCCAGTCGGAGGCCTTGAAGAACTGGCGGGGCTTGCGCGCCATCACCTTCACGTCCTTGGCGCCGAGGCGCATCGAGGTCCGGCAGCAATCCATGGCCGTGTTGCCGACGCCGATGATGAGCACGCGCTCGCCGATCTTGTCGACGTGCTGAAAGGCGACGGACTCGAGCCAGGCGATGCCGATATGAACGCGATTGCTGTCGTGCCGGCCCGGAAGCTCGAGCTCCTTGCCTTTCGGCGCCCCCGTGCCGACGAACACCGCATCGAACCGGCCGGACTCGAGCAGCGTCCGCATGCTGTCGATGGGCGTGTCGAGTTCGAGCTTCGCTCCCATCTCGACCACGTAGCCGATCTCTTCGTCGAGCACTTTGGCGGGCAATCGGAACGCCGGGATGTTGGTGCGCATCAATCCGCCCGCGACCTTATATTGCTCGAAGATCGTGACGTCGTAGCCCAAGGGCACCAGATCGTTGGCGACGGTGAGAGAGGCCGGGCCGGCGCCGATGCAGGCGACCCGCTTGCCATTCTTCTGCTGCGGTGCGCGAGGCAGCAACGCGGTGATGTCATCCCGCTGATCGGCGGCCACGCGCTTCAGCCGGCAGATGGCCACGGGCTTCGCTTCGATGCGGCCGCGGCGGCAAGCGGGTTCGCACGGCCGGTCGCAAACCCGGCCGAGAATGCCGGGGAACACGTTGGAGGCCCGGTTCACCATGTAGGCCTCGGTGAACTGCCCTTGGGCGATCAGTCGGATGTATTCGGGAACGTCGGTGTGCGCTGGACAGGCCCACTGACAATCAACAACCTTATGAAAATAATCGGCTTTCCCGGTATCGGTCGGTTCCATGGGTCCTCATCTGACTCGCCCCCGAAGGCCAGCCCAAATTATAGGCGCATGGGAGGGATAGCGGGGGGTGTGTGGCGCACAGTCGGGCGCGGGCGCCCGTCAGGGTGGGTGGTCAATGCGGGCGTTCGGCGTATTTCGCCACGTCGTCCTCGAATTCGTACCATTCGGCACGATCGGCGAAAAAGATGTGCGCGTGCGGTTTGGTCTTGAGGTAGGAGTCCAGGGTGCCGATTCGGACCCGAATGATCTCCGGGGGACCGGGGCGACGGCTGATGATCGGCGAGCCGCAGTTGCGGCAGAAGATTCGGTGCACGCCCGGGGAGGATTCGAAGTCGCCTAGACTCTCGGCGCCCGCCACCAGCCGAAACTCCGCGGGATTGACTTGAGCTGCGGCGAGGAACGCAGAACCGTTCGCCTTGCGGCACCGCGAACAGTGGCAGAGGCTGATGGGTCCGATCTCTCCGGCAATTTCATAGCGGACGGTTCCGCACATACAACTTCCCCGATGCATCGCAATTCCCCTTACAAGTGATCAACCGCGCGGAGCCGGTAACCGGGTCCGCGCAATACTTGGCCCGGCAGGGCGTGAGTGGCCACACCGTCGGCGATGACCGGTACGCCGTTGACCAGCACCCATTGCATGCCCACCGACAGTTGATTCGGCGCTTGGAACGTCGAGCGCTCGGTGATGGTGTTGGGATCGAAGACCACGATGTCGGCCCACAGCCCCGCCTTGATCACGCCTCGGTCGTTGAGCCGCAGCCGCGAGGCGGGAAGACTCGTGAATTTTCGGATCGCCTCTTCCAGCCGCAGGCGCCGCTCCTCGCGCACGTATTTGCGCAGCACCCGCGGGAAGGTGCCGTAGGCACGCGGGTGCGGAAACTCCTTGCCGAGGAGCCCCTCGGGAGAGGTCCCGGAGCTGTCGTTGCAGAACGAGACCCAGGGCTGCACGACCGCCAGCTCGATGTCGGGCTCGCTCATCGCGAAGACCGCGACGTAGGTCTGTGCATCGTCCTCGACCAGAATGTCGAACAGCGTGTCCATCGGATCCGTGCCCCGCGTCTTGGCGATGTCGGCGAGCGTATGACCCTGGATGCCGAGCAGCCTCGGATTCGTCACCGTGGAGATCAGGATCGCCTCCGGGCCGGGCACCGACTGCCATTCGTTGTCCCAGTCCGCCGACGCCGTCGCGAGTTCCTTTTTGAGCCGCACACGGACCGCCGGATCCTTGAGCCGCTCAACCAGCATTTCGTTGCCGCCCGCATGCGCCCAAGGCGGGATGAAGGCCGACAATTCGTTGCCCCAAGCCGGATACGCATACGTATCGGCGGCGATGTCCACGCCCGAGGCCCGCGCTCGCTCGATGCGTCCCACAATCTCCGGCATCATTCCAAATATCGTTACAGATCCAGCCTTTAGATGCCATATCTCAACTGGAATATGAGCCTCTCGCCCGATGCGTATGGTCTCATCGAGCGCGTTCAAGATGCCCTCCTGCTCCGACCGCATATGGGTGGCATAGACGCCGCCGAACTCGGCGGCGGTCTTCGCGAGCGCGATCAACTCCTCGGTGCTCGCGTAGGGCGCGGGGGCATATTCGAGCGAACTCGAGACGCCGACCGCACCTTGGCGCATCGCCTCGGCGACGAGACCCTGCATGCGCACGAGTTCCTCGGGTGTCGCCGCGCGATCCGCGTAGCCGATCACCATCTCCCGGGCCGTGGTGGCTCCGACGTACGAGGCGAGATTGATGCCGATGTGCTGCTTCTCGAGGCGCGCGAAATAGCCGGCGAAATCGCTCCAGTCGCGCGTGATATGCAGATGTTGGAACTCGGCCGCCTGTTCGCGCGCGATGGCCTCGTTGACGGGAGCCGCGGAATTACCCTCGCCCGTGATCTCGGTGGTGATGCCCTGAAAGACCTTCGACGGCACCGTGGGATCGACGAGCAGGGTCAACTCCGACTGGCCCAGCATGTCGATGAAGCCCGGAGCCACTACGCGGCCGGCCGCATCGATGCGCTGTTGGGCAGACGCTTGGTCCAAGCGGCCGATGGCCGCGATGCGCCCCGCCCGAATCCCCACATCCGCCGCATACCACGGCGCACCCGTGCCGTCGATCACGTGGCCGTGCTCGATGATCAGGTCGAACGAGGGCGGCGGCGCATCCCGAGCCGGCGCCGCGGCAGCCGTCGCGGCCGCGCCGGCCGCGAGCAGCGCCAGCCACCGGAATATCGAGAGACGTGCGCAGCCTCGCGGGCGCGCGGCGGCTCGCACCGTCGGCCTGAGCATCACTACTCCCCAAGCAAAGGCGCGATCATAAACTCAAATTCCCTCCGGCACGGATTTCCCGTGCGCCGGCGTGGTGCGCCGATGGTGTGCGGGTCGGCCGCCGCACGCCGCGCGGCCTGTCGGCGGCCGGCGAGGCCGGCCCTCAGTCCATTCTTGCACCAGGCAAAGAATCGCCGTATCTTTAATGACTTACAGCCTGCTTTTGAGCGAACGTCGAGTTTGACTCGGGCGGCTTCAAGGGAGAAGGTGAGAGATATGCCTACACAAGCTCGCTCCATTGCGTCACTCACGATTTCGTTCGGCCTCGTCGCCATTCCGGTGAAGCTGTATTCGGCAACCGTGTCCTCCGAGCGGATCTCCTTCAACCTGCTGCGGCAAAAAGACGGCTCCCGCGTCAAGCAGCAATACATCGCCGTGTCGGATGGCCAGCCCGTCGAGCGCTCGGAAATGGTCAAAGGCTACGAATTCGCCAAGGATCAATACGTCATGTTCACCGCCGAGGAGCTGAAGGCGCTCGAGGACACCACGACTCACGCCATCGACATCGGGCAGTTCGTCCCATTGCAGTCGGTCGATCCGGTGTACTTCGACGGCACCTATTACTTGGCGCCGGACAAGGGCGGCGCCAAGCCCTACACCCTGCTCGCCACGGCGCTGCGCAAGGCGGGTCAGTGCGCCGTGGGCCGCTGGGTGTCACGAGGCAAGGAGCACATCGTCGTCATCCGGCCGATGGAAGACGGCCTCGCGATGCATCAGCTGCACTTCAAGGAACAGGTGCGCGATCTCAAAGAGCTCGGTATCGAGCCGGCGCAAGTGTCGGAACCGGAATTGAAGCTCGCCCAGCAACTCATCGAGCATCTGGCCGCGAAGCGCTTCGACCCCAACGAATATCAGGACGAGTTCAAGGGACGCGTCGAAGCGGCGATCCAGAAAAAGGTGCAGGGCAAGCAAATCTCCTTGTCCGAGGCACCGATTCCGTCGACCGGCGGAAACGTCATCGATTTGATGGAGGCATTGCGCGCCAGTATCGATGCCCGCGGATCGAAAGCCGCCGCAAGCTTGAAGGAGCGCAAGGAACCGAAGCGCGCCGCCTCCAAGACGGCCGCGCGAAAAACCGCTCGTCGATGAGATGCATGAGTTCGATTCGAAAGATCTCAAGCGCCTGTTTGGGATCCCTCCCTCGCAGGTCCGCTCGCTCATCCGTGCGGGACACATCCAGCCGCTGAAAAAGGCCGGACGGCTCAGCTATTCCTTCCAGGATTTGATCGTTCTGCGCACCGCCGGATCGCTGCGCGCGGCGAAAATACCCGCGCAACGGATCAATCGGACGCTGCGCGAGATCCGCCGGTCGTTACCCGGGACGCTGCCATTGAGCGGGCTCTCCATCGTGGCCGTGGGCGACCGGATCATGGTGCGCGAAGGCCAGGCGCTGCGCGAGGGAGACACCGGCCAGTACACCTTGGCGCTGGAGGTCATCGACCGGGGCGGCGACCTGGTGGTGATCGACAAACAGGCGTCCGACGGCGGCGCGGGCGGAAGGTCGGCCGGGCGTGGCGCCGATCCCGAGCCGGCGCCGCATGCGGCGGCCGACGCGACATTCGAGCAGGCGCTCGAGCTCGAGGACACCGACCCTGAGGCGGCGCGCGCCGCCTACGAGGCCTGCCTCGCGGCGGATGAACACCATCTCGAGGCCCGGCTCAATCTCGGGCGTCTTTTGCATCTTGACGGACGCCTGGAAGAAGCCGAAAAGATTTACCGGAGCAGCCGCTCCGGGGAGGCGATTCTCTCGTTCAATCTGGCCGTGCTGCTCGAGGATTTCGAGCGCGAGGACGAGGCCATGACAGAATACCGGCATGCACTCGCCCTGGACCCCGGTTTCGCGGATGCTCATTTCAATCTTGCGCGACTGCACGAGCGAGCCGGCCACCCGAAGGATGCGCTCCGCCATCTGCTCGCGTATAGACGCCTGATGAACGACTCATGAGTGCCTCCGCCGGCGCCAACCCCAACTTGTTCGTCGCGCTGCGTGAGCGATTCCCCGCAGACCTCGACTCCATCGCCGTGCAAGTGGCCGACGATGGTGCCGGCATGCCGCCGGCCTATACCTGGCGCGAGCTCGACGAGTCGAGCGCCCGCATTGCGAACCTGCTCGATTCGCTCGGGTTGCCGCTCGGCGCCCGCATTGCGGCACAGACCGAAAAATCGGTCGATGCGCTCATTCTCTATCTGGCCGTGCTGCGCTCCGGGCGGGTTTACCTGCCGCTGAACACCGCCTATCAGGCCGCCGAGATCGACTATTTTCTGAAAGACGCCGAGCCCTCGGTCGTCGTCTGTTCCGGCAAAGCGCTCGGCAACGTCGCCCAGATCGCCCGCCGGGCCGGCATCGCTCGAGTGTTCTCATTGAACGAGGATCGCAGCGGAACCTTGCTCGAAAGCGCCGCGCTTCACGGTACGGCGCATGTGCCGGCGAGCGTCCGCGCCGACCATCTCGCCGTGATTCTCTATACCAGCGGCACCACGGGGCGCAGCAAGGGTGCGATGCTCTCCCACGGCAACCTGCTCGCGAACACCGAGACGCTCAACGCCTATTGGGGCTGGCGGCCGAGCGACGTGCTGATCCACGCCCTGCCCATTTTTCACGTCCACGGATTGTTCGTCGCCGCTCAAGGCGCGCTCTTCAGCGGCAGCAAGATGCTCTGGTTCGACCGCTTCGATGCCAAGGCGATCGTTCGGCGGCTGCCCGAGGCCACTCTGTTCATGGGGGTTCCGACCCTTTACGTGCGCATGCTTCAGGAGACCGGCCTCACCCAGGAGGCATGCCGTCACATGCGCCTGTTCGTGGCCGGGTCCGCCCCGCTGCTGCCGGATACTTTCGAGCGCTGGCGCGAGCGCACCGGCCATGCCATTCTCGAGCGGTACGGCATGAGCGAGACGGTGATGCTCACCTCGAATCCGTACCACGCCGGGGACGGCGAGCGGCGTGCCGGAACGGTGGGATTCCCGTTGCCCGGTGTCCAGTTGCGGATTGTGGATCAGAGTGGCAAGCCCAGCCGTCGCGGCGAAATCGGCGGCATCGAGGTCAAGGGGCCGAGCGTGTTCACGGGCTACTGGCGGGCTCCCGAGCTCACCGCACAAGCCTTCAGTCCGGACGGTTGGTTTCGCACCGGCGACATGGGCCACCTCGACGAGCGCGGGCTGGTCATCGTCGGCCGCAGCAAGGACCTCATCATCACCGGCGGTTACAATGTGTACCCGGCCGAGGTCGAAAGCTACCTGAACGAAATTCCCGGCGTCGCCGAAAGCGCCGTGATCGGGGTGCCGCATCCCGACTTCGGCGAGGCGGTGGTGGCCGTGATCATCGCCGAGCCCGGTGCGTCGCCCGACCCGGCGGCCCTGATTGCCGAGCTCAAAATCAAGATTGCGAACTTCAAGGTACCCAAGCGCGTGTTCGTGAAGGATGAGCTGCCTCGCAACGTCATGGGCAAGGTTCAGAAAGCGATGCTGCGCAACGAGTACAAGGGGCTGTTCTGACGCCGGTCGATCTTTGCTTTTTGCCCGCGCACGAGCTGGCGCGTCTCATCCGCGAGCGCGAGGTGTCCGCGGTCGAGGTCATGGAGGCCCATGTCGCACGGATCGGCCGCATCAACCCGCTGGTGAACGCCATCGTCACCTTCCTTCCCGAGCGTGCCCTCGAGCGCGCGCGCGCCACGGACGCCGCCATCGCCCGCGGCGACCCGCCGGGTCCCCTCGCCGGTCTGCCGGTCGCGCACAAGGATCTCGTGCCGACCCAAGGGGTGCGCACCACGTTCGGGTCGCCGATCTTCAAGGACTTCGTGCCCGACGCCGACGCGATCATCGTCGAGCGTCTGCGGCAAGCCGGCGCCATCATGATCGGCAAGACCAATACGCCGGAGTTCGGCGCCGGCTCGCAAACCTTCAACCCGGTGTTCGGCGCGACCCGCAATCCTTACGATCTCGGCAAGACCTCGGGCGGCAGCAGCGGCGGGGCCGCGGCCGCGCTCGCCGCCGGACTCGTGCCGATCGCGGACGGCTCGGACCTCGGCGGGAGCCTGCGCAACCCGGCGAGCTTCTGCAATGTGGTGGGTTTGCGGCCCTCGGCCGGCCGCGTGCCGAGCTGGCCGGCGCTTTCGGGCTGGTTCGACATGCCGGTGCTCGGGCCGATGGCGCGCACCGTGAAGGATGTCGCGCTGATGCTGTCGGCGATCGCGGGCCCGGATGCGCGCGCCCCGCTCTCGTTGCAGGAGGACGGCGGGAAGTTCGCCCGCCCGCTCGCGCGGGATTTCAGCAACGTGCGCATCGCCTGGAGCTCGGATCTCGGCGGCTTACCCTTGGAGCCCGAAGTTCGGCGGTTGACCGATGCTCAGCGTCAGGTGTTCGTCGATCTGGGCTGCGTGGTCGAGGAGGCGACGCCGGACCTGCGCGATGCGGACGAGGTATTCCGGGTGCTGCGCGCGTGGGACTTCGAGCTATCCTTCAACGAGCTCCTGCGCAAGCACCGCGCCTTGCTGAAGGACACCGTGATCTGGAACATCGAGCAAGGTTCGCGGCTCAGCGGGCCGCAAATCGGCGCGGCCGAGATCAAGCGCACGCAGATCTATCACCGGATGCGCGAGTTCATGGCGACCTATGACTTCTTGATCGCGCCGGTCGCTCAAGTTCTACCCTTCGATGTCCGCATCCCGTACGTCACCGCCATCGACGGCGTCCGCTTCGAGACGTACCTGGACTGGATGAAGTCCTGTTATCTCATCACGGCGACCGGCGCCCCGGCGATGTCCGTGCCCTGCGGCTTCAGCGAGCGCGGCCTGCCGGTGGGGCTGCAGATCGTGGGGCGGCATCGGCAGGAATTCGAGCTGTTGCAGATGGCTTACGCGTTCGAGCAGGCGACGGGGTACTGGAAGCGCCGGCCCGCCCTGACCTAGCGCCGGCGGCAGCATATGCAAGTGATCTCATTCACAAATACCGTGTTGCTGAAGCGCGGAGTTTGGCTCAGCGCCGTGACATTGGCCGCGTACGCGGTAGCCCCCTCGACGTTGAGCGGCGAGCTGTGGCGCCGGCCCCTGGTCAATGTGGCGCCGCTGTGCATCCTCGCCGGGCTTTTCGCGTACTTCCTGCGCAAGACCTCATTTCATCGGCTTGCGGACCACGTGGTGGATTGCGTGAATCATTTGGAGGTCCGCAGGGGCCGAACGGACGAAGTCATCTCGTTGGCGAACGTCGCGGCGGCCGAGGTGGCGACGCACCTCGGCATTCATTGGATCAGGATCCGCCTGCGTAAGCCGACGAGGCTCGGAGAGCGAATCGATTTTCTGCCGCAGGCGAGCCTGTGGGGCAATTTGCCGGCGGTTCAGCAACTGGCGGCGCGGCTCACCACTCGTGCTGAGCAAGCGGGCGGCGGCGATCCATGACCCATCGGAGAACCCCGCTCGCGGCGTTACTGTAAACCCGGCTTCTCCGACGCTCGCAGGTTCGCGGTGATGACCTGCCCGGTAGCGAGAATGGTTGCCTGGTCGAAGGCTCCGCCATGCTTGCCGTCGCGCAATGGGTTGAACACCAATTCGATCCGGTCGCCCGGCTTGAACGAGTGCCGGGTCCAGCCACCGCGCGTGAGGTTGCCGGGACTGGTCAGCTCCATGGACCAAACCTCCGGCGCGGCGCCCGGCTTCGGATCGAATTGCACGAGCAGCGCCACATGCGGATTGGTCCAGCGAAACTCCGTCACCGTGCCCTTGACGGTCTCCGTCTTGGAGAAGTCGAACATCGCGAACGAATGGTGTGCCGCGGCGGGAGCGGTCCAAATCAACGCACCCAGCAGGCTCAGCGCACCAAGGATCGGCCATGACCTATTTTTCATCGAGGTTCACCTGACTCATTTGACCGCAGGAAGGGTATTGCCGCCTTCTGTCTGCGGCACGGGGAGAAATACGGCGTTGCCGCTCGCATCCTTGCCTTCCGAATAACTGCCCTGCAGGCACACGCCCTCCACGATATCGTATTTTCGCGCGCGTTGGCGGAACAGGAAGCGCGAGGTTTTCCAGGGCCGGGTCAGCACGTGCGGCGCGATGATCTCGATATCGTCACGCAGGATGTCCGGCTTGTCGAGATGGATGCGCTCGATGACATGCAAATCGCCGTTGTTCGGAATGCCGACGGCTTCGCTCACGGCAATGTAGGTCTCGGGCAGGATCCCGACGGTGTCGACCACCAGGGCATCCTTCTCCCAATGCCCGATCGAATGGCCGTGAAAGGTCGGGTCCGGATCGTCCGGATGTCCGCGGCCGTCCGTATAGATTCGGCGCAGCCGGTTGCCGTCGGACTCGCCGAGAATGGTGACGCGGCCCGGCGTGAACAAAAATTCCAGCGCGTTATGCGTAAGCAACATCCAGCTCGGCATCGACTCCGGCAGGCAATTAACGAACAGCCCCTTGGGGTCCCCGCGCTTCTCCGCGGCTTCGAGTTTCGCGATTTCCGCCGCCGCCGCCTTGTTCCATGGAACGGGGTCGCTCTCGATACGGCGTTCCTGGTCCGTCATATTGGGTGTCCACACGCCGCTCCAGTCCGGCAGGCTGGCGAGCGCCGCCCAGTCCTTCGGCTGCGGAGGCGGATTGATGACGGTGTCGGCCGCGCCGGCGCGGGCCTGGATGGCAATGGCCGCGATCGCGGCCAAGACGACTCTCCACTCACGCGCAATCACGGGCATCGCGGCTCCTCCCTCGTTTCCGGCCGCTCATGGGTCAAGTCGGCGCATTGATGGTAAATCCGATCCACCGGCCGCAGGCCGCGACGGCCAGCCAGAGCAGCAGCGATACGCCGCCCACGAGTCTAGCCCGCAGCGGCGTCGCCGCTGCCGTGCGCCAGGCAGCGGCGCCCCGCCCCACGACCAGATGATATCCGAGCATGTTCAGGCCCGCGAACGCGATGAGCGCCATCTTGGCCTGGAAGAAGGAATTGTGCGCATAGGCGACTGCGTTCGAGGAGAACATCAATCCGCCGGTGATGAGTGCGAGTCCGAAGGCCGTCCAGGTGATCGGGAGCGCCTCGGCCGTCATCTCCAGCACGCTTCGATCGCGGGAACGGAGCCCGAGCAATCGCAGGTCCACGATGGCGATCGAGCCGATGACCAAGGTGAGCGCGAGCACATGGACGCATTCGATCCAGGGAAACAGCGTATCTCCCTCACCGATCGCCGTGGCGATGGACGTGTCCTGCAGGTATTGAAGAGCGGTATCGAGCATCATCTGCCCTGCACGTAGGCGATCCAACGGCCGGCGAACAGGACGGCAATCCAGAGCGGAAGCGACAGGAATGCAATCAGTCTCACCTTGCGCCGGCGCGCCGCCGATGCATCCCAATACCCGGCATCCTTGCGCAGCGGGAGCTGACAGGCCAGGGTGACTGCGGCGGCAAGCACCAGCAGACCCATCTTCAGGATAAACACCCAGTTCTGCAAAGAGCGCGCGGGCTCGGCAATGATCAGCGTCGTCCCCGTGAGCAGCAAGATGGGGAGTGCGTACCAAACGGGCGGCAAATAGCGATTCGCCACCGCGGCGATCGACTGTTGGCCGCCGGCAAAGCCCACGAGGCGCAAATCGACCATCAGGATCGAGGTGATCACGGTGGCGACCGCAACGATGTGCACTGTTTGGACGGCCGGTATCACCCAGTCCGTCGCCTGAATGGCCTGGCTGAGAGCCGTCTTGGACAGGTGCGCACAGAAGGCGTCGAGCGAGCGCAGCACTATCGGCCAAATCCTTTCATTGCGGGTTCATCGACACCATCGGGTTCATCGCCCGGTCCGCGCAGTCATCGACCCAACTGCGCCTGATGCGGATACCAATATATCACGTGGCATGCTTCGCAGGCCTCGTCGATGAGCCCGCCGGCATTCATCAAGGCATCTGCATCCTTCGCGTCGATCGCGGCCAGCGCTTTTTGTGCAGCGGACTTGAGGACGCGGGCATGTCGCGCGAAGGCAGCCGGATCGGCATCGATGCGCCGTTGAATCGCCGGCGCCGGCAACTCACCGGGTCCCGGATTCTTCTCGACGGATGCCACTCGGCGTCCCGACCTGCTCAATTCATCCACCGCCTTGATCAGCGCGAGCGCACCCTGGCGCACGGCGTCCCATTCCGCCGGGGTTCGCGGCCGGCGATCTTCCTCGCCTTTCGCGGAGGCGATGAAGGCGACCGAATCCCACAATACGTCCGCGGAGGGATCGACGCGGGTATCCATGAGCTCTTGAATGGTCAATGGGTGTTGCGGTGACTCTCCACGTGCCGCGGCAGGCGCCGCGCCGGGCGGCGGCGCAGCCCCGGCGGGGTTGCCGGCGTCGGCGCAGGCGAGCGGCACGAGCATTGCAGCCGCAATCCAAGAGCACATGAACTGGCGCGTCATCGATTCTTCATCCCGTTGTTCGGTCTCATCTCAGGCGCTCTCTTGACGAATCAGACGTTCTCTCAACGCAGCGTGACCGCCACGCGTTGGCTGATCCCGCACAGGAGCTCGTACGGAATCGTGTCCGCCCACACGGCGATCTCCTCCACCGGCAATCCCTCGCCCCACAGTACCACCGGGTCGCCCAAGCTCGGCGCCCGCGCAAGATCCGTCACGTCGATGCCGATCATGTCCATGGAGACGCGGCCGGCGAGCGGCGCACGCTCGCCGTTGATGAGTACCGGCGACCCGGAGGTCAACGCCCGCGGGTACCCGTCGCCGTAACCCACCGCAGCCACCGCCAATCGCGTCGGCCGCGCGGCCGTCCAATTCCCGCCGTAGCCCACCCGCTCTCCCGTCGCGAGATCCTTCAGTGCGATCACGTGCGAGTTCAGAGTCATCACCGGTTTCAGTCCATAGTCGGCACCGATCGAGCCGCCGAATGGGGAGACGCCGTACAGCAACAGCCCCGGCCGCACCCAATCGGCTTGGGCCTCGGGGAAGCCCATCATGCCGGCCGAGTTCGCAATGCTGCGCTCGCCGGGAAGCGATCCGGTCGCTTGCGCGAACAGGCGCAGCTGCTCGCTCGTGGTCGCGAGCTCCGGAAGGTCCGCGGAAGCCAGATGCGTGAAGAGATTGACCGGATTTTGCACGCGCGCCAACACGCTCAGCGCGGATAGAGCCTGCTCGAAGGCGGCGCCCTTGAATCCGAGGCGATTCATGCCGGTGTCGAGCTTGAGCCAGACTCTGAACGGCGCCCCCGCTCCGGCTTGCCGCAGCAACTCGATCTGCTCGGCCGTATGAACCACGAGCTCGAACCGGGCGGCGGCGGCGGCGTCCAACTGTCCGCGGTCGAACACGCCTTCGAGCAGCACGGTGGGCTTGGTAATGCCCGCGCCGCGCAGCGTGAGGCCCTCATCGACGCGCGCCACCGCGAACGCATCCGCGGCCTCGAGCGCCCGAGCCACCGACACGAGGCCGTGACCGTAGGCGTTCGCCTTGATGACCGCCATCACGCGCGAGCGCGGCGCCCAGTTCTTGATTCGTTCGAGATTGTGATTGAGCGCGCCGGTGTCGATCGTCGCGCTGACGATCGGGGTCATGGGCGTCATCGACGGCTCATCGGAATACGCCTTCGGCGTACGACTCCGGTGCGTAATTCTCGAACTTCGTGTACTGCCCGAGGAAGGTGAGCTGAACCTCGCCGGTGGGACCGTTACGCTGCTTGGCGATGATGATGTCCGCGATGCCCTTGCGCGTGGTGTTGGGATCGTAGACTTCTTCGCGGTAGATGAGGAGGATGAGGTCTGCATCCTGCTCTATGGCTCCACTGTTGTGGCTCACAATTCCGTCTGCGAGCCAACACGCGGTTTCGGGAACCGTTAGATCGTATACATCTTCCTCGCCAAAAAAGTCAATCTTCAAGATCCGGTCCCAAAAAATATCGCTCGATGAAACGGACCCTAGATACTCGTCTTCGAGAAGCTCCGCGTATTTGGAAACCAGTACACGAGACGGACAAGAGGGATACCGAAGTACCGCAGCAGCGTGCTCAGCCGCGTGCCGAACAAGCTCGCTGCACGCCTCCGACCCCGTTGCATATCTCATCGGTTGCTGCTTGAGGCAGCTGCCATCACCGATGAGATGCGCCAACAAGGCCACCCGGTCCTCCGGCCACTTTTCCACGGCTTCAGGCTCAGGCAGGCGCCGCGCTACGCCAAGTCGGTCGCCTGGACCCAAATCGCTCACTTGCTGCCAACCGAACGAGCTATACAAGCGATGTTTGCCGGTGGCACGAAGCTTCCTGCCGCTGGCAAGGGTCACCTCATAGACGGGCTTCTTACCGACACGCCAGACTATTTCAGCCTGGGCTCGCGTAATTCGCCCATCCGGCGTCATCGACAACACATCCGGTGTTTGATCCACCAAATCTCGTATCGGCACGCGCCGCCCATCCGCCAAGCACACGAGCGTATCCCCCGTCACGCACTCCCGAAGATCCGACATCACCGGCTTCTTCTCCGTGCGCTGCTCCACGCCGCGATTGAGCTGCGAGAGCGCGATCACCGGCACCTTCAGCTCCTTCGCGAGCGCCTTCAAGGATCGCGAGATCTCGGATATCTCCGTCGCGCGGTTCTCCTTCGTGCCCGAGACCTGCATGAGCTGCAGGTAGTCGACCACGATCAGATCGAGACCGCGCTCGCGCTTCAGCCGCCGCGCGCGCGCGCGCACTTCGGTGGGCGTGAGCCCCGGCGTCTCGTCGACGTGAATGCTCGCGCTGCTCAGCTGGGTCATGGCCGAGTCGATGCGCGGCCAGTCCTCCTCCTGCAGGCGGCCGGATCGCAGGTGTCCCTGATTGATGCGTCCGAGCGAGGACAGCATGCGCAAGGTCAGCGATTCGGCCGACATTTCCATGCTGAAGATCGCCGCGGATTTTTGCGAACCCAGGGCCGCGTTCTCCGCGATGTTCACCGCCAGGGTC